>ULXA01037755.1_pt1 | contig 44014 bp, 40 predicted proteins | sample 1960861 | NCBI WGS metagenome assembly ULXA01 (sample SAMEA4835827, study PRJEB28245) | human gut metagenome | biome: gut microbiome; material: fecal sample | place: Denmark | collected 2008
GTTAGTGGCGTTTTTTTGAAGAGTCAATGTCAGTGCAGTTGCATTGATAAGGTCACGAAATTATTAATGCCTTGTCGGTACGGAAAGTGTTTCAGGCGGTGTTGGCGGTATATTATACGTTGCGATTTAATGATAAATCGGATTTTGACAAGCTGACCGCTCCTGTTACGGAGCGGTCAATTATCTGCATATTATTCCGATGTTGCGGTACCGGAGGATGCTGCGGAGGAGGTTTCATTATCGGCTTTACTGTCGGCTGAAGAAGCGGAAGCATCGGACGATGTTTTTTCTTCCTTGGTGATGTTCAGCTTTTCGTAATCATATTCGTAATTTACGGCATTGCGCCATTCCTCAAGTATAGCGTTGGTCTTTTCGCTCTGACGTGAGGTCAAAAGCTCTTGCCTTACGGTCTTCCTGTAATTGCTTAAGTCGCTGTCGGTAACCTTTGCATCGCTTACATACTTTACGATATAATATCCGCTGTCGGTGGGGATAAGTCCGCTTATATCGCCCGGTTTTTCAAGGGCGAAAACTGCATCGTAAAGAGCATCGGAGATAAGTCCCTTTGAGTTGAGCACGAGTATCTGTTCGCCTTTGGTAGATTCGGAATATGCACTGCTGTATTCCTTTACCACTGCGTCAAAGTCTGCGCCCTCTGCGGTAGCCTTTTTAAGTGCGGCATCAGCCTTTTCCTTTATCTCAGCTAACTTTTCGTCACGCTTCTTGTCAATCTCTGCGTCATCTGCGCCGCTCTCGTTTCTTGCGGCATTTATCTCGGCATAATCGGATGATGCAATGCCTACGGCTATATATTTGATATAACGTGCGTCTTTGGGTATCCATACCTTTTTGTACTCGGAGTCGGTGGCATAGCTTGAAGCGCTCTTTTCGTACGCCTGCTTAGCCTCTGCCGTGAGCTTTGTGATATAATCATCGACCTCAGAGTCGGATACGGTAATATCTTTAAGAAGGTAGTCGTTGACTTTTTTCTGTATTGCCGTGTTGGTCTGCCACATCAGGAATGTATCCTCGGTAAGACCGAAGCCTGCGATATATTCATTGAAAAGCTCTTTTTCCTTTTCGAGAATCTTTTCATCGTTGGCGCTGTCCTCTGTGCCTGAGGTACCATCGGTGCTTATGCCGAGTGCGGTCTTCGCCTTTTTCTCGAATGAGGCGTACCAGTCGCTGAGATTCTTTGTATAGGCCTTTTCGACCTCAGCCATTTCTTCTTCGGTAAGCTGATCAAGTCCCAGCTCCTTGGCTTTTCTGAGTATCAGCTTTTCGTTGGTCAGCATATCTATTATATTCTTTCTGTACGACTGAGCGTATGAGGCATAAGCAGAATTTGTTTCGTCAAGGCCGTAATTTGCTATGGTGAAGGAATATTCGGGATAGAAATCCTTGAATTTGACCTGATAATATTCCTTTTCTTCATCCGAAAGTGAGTCTGAGGTGGCCCATGCCACGATGTCGTCGTCTTTTGCCGTCCAGATGTTTTCAACGCTTGTTGTGCCGCTGTCAGTACCTGATGTAAGAATGCTGTCGCTGCAGCCGGAGAACATCATTGTACAGGCGAGTATTGCGGCTATCGCCGCTGTTCTTTTCTTCATTTTTATTAGATCCTTCCTTAAAATGTGCAGTAGGATATTTGTGTAAATTGCATAACGTACTGCTGTGACTATATAAGTATATCACAAATTTTCAAAAAATCAAAACAAATTTTCGAAAAAGAGGGTGAATTTTTTGTGAAAATGTGTTATAATTATATCCGATATAATGAGATAGCTGTAAAATCTGATTTTATTGCTGTCTTTTCTGATTTTTCCGGAGGTAGATTTAAGTTGAAAAAGCTATCAAGATATATAAAAATACTGGCGCTTGCCTTGTCGGCGGTACTGACGCTATGCGCCTGCTCGGGCGACGGCGCAAGCTCGGGTGAAAGCTCATCGGCACCTGACTATTCGCTTGATACATCCGCCAAGGTCGGATATGTATATAATGAAGAAATATCAAGGGACAACATGACATTTATGTTTGAGAAAAGCCGTAAGGATATTGAAACGGCGCTCGGTCTTGAAACCTGTTATGTTGACGGCGTTGCGGTGTCGCAGTTTGAAAATGCCGTAAAAGCGCTCAAAAACGAGGGCTGCAGTATCATAGTATCGGCATCGCACGTTTTTGCAAACTCGGCGCTCAGCTATGCGAAAAAGGATAAGGACGTATACATACTGAGCTACGGCGGCACGGCATCGCTCACGAACCTCACAACGTTCCGACCGAAGCTGTATCAGCCTGCGTTCGTCTGCGGAACGGTAGCGGCGTGGAATTCTTCATCTCACAAGATAGGAATAGTCGCAGACGATCTTATGTACTGCTCAAACGGCGTTATAAACGCATTTATCCTCGGCATACAGCAGATATACAAGGAACGTGAAACGGATGTCGAAATAATCTATGCGGAAACCAAAGCACAGACGGAAACTGCGGTAAATACGCTTGAGGGCAAGGGCTGTGATGTTATATTCTCGTATCAGTCGAATGATTACTGTATGTACTACTGCGATTCAATCGGAATGAGGTCGATAGGTTTTACAAACGATATGGCTTATTCGGCGCCGAAATACGGGCTTGTAGGGTATTATCTCAACTGGGCTACGTTTATCACGGACACGGTGAGAACCTGCATAAACGATAACTTTATGGCGGAGGTTTATGTCGGAGGCTTCAGTGAAGCGTTTGTGAAGCTGACACCTTATTCTGCCGCCTGCAAGAAGGAAACGCTCACTATAGCGGATACTCTTTATGACTATGTAAAGAAAGGCAAGGCGAAGATATTCGAGGGCGAAATCCGTGACAAGGACGGCCTTGCAAGAGTGGGTGCGGGAGCAACGCTTGACGATATGCAGGTGCTGGCGATGGATTATCTTGTTTACGGGGTAACGTATATTGATAATATTATCGATCCTGTGCCGAATCCCACGACATCAGACCTTATAGTGAAGAAGGAATATGTTTCGTAAGGCGGACGGTGCTGTGACAGAAAGCCGATAAGGGCTGAGGCGGTGCGGATGCCGGGAGATTCTGATAAATTACGCCGATGAGAAAATCATCGGCGTTTTTGTTTGTGGGGGGTTAATAGGGCGGCAGATATGTTTTTAGGAGCGAAAAGCTCCCTTATGCGAAAAAACGCATAAGGGAGCTTTTTGTTATGCTTATTCGCCGTTGTAAAGCTCGTAGTAGGTCAAGGCATCTTTCATAAAATGCTCGGTCACGTTGAAGTAATCGGCTAATTGCCAAAGCTCTGTAAGGCCGCTTCTGATCGCTTTGATAAGCGTTCTTCTGGTGAACGTGTGGGTCACAGCCCACGCTGTAGCACGGCGTTCGCATCTGCCGCGGGGGATGACGGGACAGCTTGCGTCATAGAAGGCGCCGGTCATGCAGTGCCCGAGCTCGTGAACGGTTTTTTCTTTTCGGTCGGCTATACTTTTCACTTTATGAGGGTCTATGGCGATAATGCACATACCGTCGGTGCATTGGCTCATAGCGCCCTGTTTGCCCTTCATACGCATATCTACAATAAGTATATCGTTATCCTGTGCGGTTTTTATAAGCTGTTCCAATTATCATTGCCCTCCCTTCAGAGCATTGCATCGGTTTACTTCTTTCCGTCCTTTTCTTTGCTGCGGCGGAGCTCAAGCTGGAGCATAGCAAGACGTTTTACATCGTCGAGTACATCGTCGTCTATTTCGGTTTCACCGAAAAGTGCAAATTTAAGGCGGGGGTCGGATACCCTTGCGGTATCGCCGCTCATAAGAAGCGTGTCTGTGTCTGTGCCGAAATATTCGGCTATTTTCAATAACGTGGCGAACGGCGGCTCACGCTTTCCTGTTTCGTAAAGGCTGTACGCCTGCTTGGTTACGCCGAGATATTCGGCTACCTGCGCCTGTGACGCACCTTTTGCTTTACGAAGCTGTTTTATCCTCTCGGAAAATGCGCCTGAAACTGTGCCGGAGTTTGTGCTCATTTAAGGTTCATCCTTTCATATTGACGTTCTGTTGTCTGAGATAATTATAACAACATTGTGTTGAATTGTCAATAAAAGAAACAAAGTGTTGTCAAAGATTGTTACAGTTCAACGAAAATGATAAATTTATGCTACAAACAGTTGACAAACAACCCTGCGTGTGCTATCATTATGACAACGGAAAGTTGCAACAGCTTTCACGGTTATCATTTTTGACACGTTTGATAATTCCTTTAAAGGCTATTATAGCGTATTTTGTGTACTAAAAAACGTACACGATTTCGAAAATGAAGAAAAAATCAGAAAAACGGAGGGGATATATGTACAGATGCTTAAGATGCGGAGGAACGTATGACAGCAATGAGTTGACACGGACGCTTCAGTACCGTGGAGAATATCAGGGAACGGCTGCATATGAAACCGAGAGGAGCTGTCCTGCCTGCGGGTACGATGTGGAGTATTGCGGAGAGTGGAGCGACGACGGGTACGATTATGATGATATGTTATAATCAAGGCGAAAACGGTCAGGAAGGGGGAGATATACACGGAAAGAAGAAGGGGTATAGAGATCACGCAGGAAATTCTTGATAAAATCAGCCACTGTATCGAGCTTGGGTACAGCGATGTGCAGACGGCGGAATTGCTCGGGATACATCGCACAACGCTGAGAAACTGGAAGCTGACGCACGATGAAATAAGGAGATTATATCAAAGTGACGGACAAGACGGTGACGAGGAGAGAAAAAAGCAGGTCGAGGAGGCATTGCTGAAGCGTGCAATAGGATACACGCAGACGGAAATCACAAGGCAGGTCGGAAAGGACGGTAAGCTGGGTGTTGTCAAAACGGTTGAAAAGCAGGTGATGCCAAGCACAACGGCGCAGATCTTCTGGCTGAAGAACAGGTGCGGTTATGAGTGGGACGGCGGCGTGGTTGACGATGAGGAAAACGAAGGAGGAGTTGTGGTGATACCCGAGGCGAGAACGGAGAATGAGGGTGAGTTCTGATGAGGGGGGATGTGGTTTTGAGAGGGTTGTGGGGATGGAAAGGGTTGGTGCGGCAATCCCTCCGGTAGTCGCCCGAATTTTTTCGGGCGACAGCACCTCACCTTTGACAAGGGAGGCAAGTTTAGTGAGGGGCAAGGGATAGTGTGGATGCGAAAGCGTATCGGCGCATACAGATGTTAGCATTGCAAAAAGCGAGGGGATAGTGCGGTTTTGGAAGGGTGGTGTGAGGCAAAGTGGTGCATGTGGTTTTGAGAGGGTTGTGGGGATGGTGGGAAGTTGGGATGGCGGGTAGGTGGGGATGGTGATGGATTTACAGAAAAACGGGAGGTGTTGCTGAGATGAAAGATAACGATGTAAAAGGCGGAAGGAGGGTGGTATGGTCGCCGCAGGAAAGGCAGGCGGAGTTTATGCAAAGGGGAGAGTATGAGGCTTTGTACGGGGGTGCCGCCGGCGGAGGTAAGTCCGACGCACTTTTGGCAGAGGCGCTCAGGCAGGCGGATAAGGCTTGCTACAGGGGGATAATTTTCAGGAAAACGTATCCGCAGCTGACGGAGCTTGAGGACAGGTCGCAGACGCTATATAAAGGTGCATATCCTGCGGCGAGGTACAACAAGACCAAGCACTGCTGGAGCTTTCCGTCCGGGGCTAAAATCTATTTCGGGGCAATGCAGCATAAGAAAGACAGGCTTAACTATCAGGGCAAGCATTATGACTTTGTGGGGTTCGATGAACTGACGCAGTTTTCCTTTGATGAGTACAGTTATATGTTTTCGAGAAACAGGCCTGGCGGAAAAGGCACGAGGGTGTACATCAGGGCTACGGCAAATCCGGGCGGACCGGGTCATTCGTGGGTAAAGCAAAGGTTTATAACGGCAGGGGGGCCGATGAAACCGATAATAGAAGAACATAAGGTGAAAAAGCCCGACGGGGCGGAGATAATCATAAGAAAATCGAGAGTGTTCATCCCGGCGAGCGTATTTGACAATAAGGAGCTGCTGCGAAACGATCCGGAATATCTTGCGAGCCTGTCTATGCTTCCGACCGCCGAGAGAAAGGCGCTTCTGTACGGGGATTGGAACAGCTTTACGGGGCAGGTTTTCACCGAATGGAGAGATGACCCGGAGCATTATTGCGACAGAAGATGGACGCACGTCATAGCACCGTTTGAGATACCTCGCCACTGGGAGATAGTGAGGGGATTTGATTTCGGGTATACAAGGCCGTTCTCGGTTGGGTGGTATGCGGTGGATACTAAAGGGTGCATCTACAGGATAAGAGAATACTACGGCTGCACGGATAAGGCGAATGAGGGTATAAGGCTCGAGCCGTCGGTAATTGCCGAGAATATCAGAAAAATAGAGCGTGACGATCCGAATATAAGAGGGAGAAATGTGTACGGGGTCGCAGATCCTTCAATATTCGATAAAAGCCGTGGAGAGAGCGTCGCAGACCTTATGGCACGGTCGCCTAACTTTATAATCTGGTCGCCGGGGGATAACGCAAGAATATCGGGTAAGATGCAGTACCACAACAGGCTGGCGTTCAACAGTGACGGGGAGGCGATGTTCTATTGCTTCAACACCTGCAGAGAGTTTATCAGGACTATTCCTGCGCTTATGTATGACGAAAAGAACGTGGAGGATATTGACACAACGATGGAGGATCACATATATGACGAATGCAGGTATGTCCTTATGGAGCATCCTATTGCCGCACCGGTAAAGCGTGGTGAGGTTCCTGCAGGCGACGATCCTCTCGAACAGAGAAAGCCCGAAAGAGCGGAATCGTTCTATATGATGTGATTATGAAAGGAGAAATATGAAGAAAATCGGTAAGGAGCAGGTGCGTAAGGCAAGGCAGACGCTTGCAAAGTATAAGGAGGGGAAGGCGGTACTTGACAAGAGAATCGTGTCAAACGAGCAGTGGTGGAAATTAAGGCACTGGGGCGAAATAGGCTATGACAAGGACGATACAAGGCCTATGCCGGCATCGGCGTGGCTGTTCAACTCGTTGGCAAATAAGCACGCTGACGCTATGGACAATATACCTGAGCCTGCGGTGCTTCCGAGAGAAAAAAGCGACGAGGAGGTCGCAAAGCAGTTATCGCTGATACTTCCTGCGATACTTGAACGCTGTGGTTACGAAAAGCTGTACAGCGACGGCTGGTGGTACAAGCTCAAGAACGGCAGTATGTGTACGGCTGTTGTATGGGACCCTGACGCTGACGGCGGTATGGGGGATATAGCGATAAGAAACGCAGATATTCTGAATCTGTTCTGGGAGCCTGGTATAAAGGATATTGAGGAGAGCGCAAACCTTTTTTATGTGACGCTTGTTGACCGTGAACGGCTGAATCTGATGTACCCTGAATTTTTGGGGGAAGATACCGAAAGCGTTGCGGGCGGTACCGGAAACGTGGAAAAGTACAAAACGGAGGATAAGACGGACGACAGTGCGAAGGCCGAAGTCATTGACTGGTACTACAAGAAAACGATAAACGGCAGAAAACAGCTCTGCTACTGTAAATTCTGCGGCGACAGGGTGATATATTCGAGCGAGGACGATGAAAGCTGTGCCGACGGATTCTATAAACACAGCCGTTATCCTTTTGTTATGGATACGCTGTTTGTGCAGGAGGGAACTCCGTGCGGATTCGGCTACATAGATGTTATGCGTGACGCACAGATGTATATAGATAAGCTGTCGCAGGTCGTTCTTGAGCATACGGTGATGATGAGCAGAAAGAGATATTTTATCCGACAGAACAGTGCGGTGAACGAAGCCGAATTTGCCGACTTAAAAAACAGGTTTGTTCACGTTGCGGGAAATCTCGGTGAAGAGAATATAAGGGAAATTAAGGCAGAGCCGCTGGACAGCTCGGTGATGAATGCACTGAGTTTTAAAATAGACGAACTGAAGGAAACGAGCGGAAACAGGGATTTTTCTCAGGGGTCGGTTTCAAACGGCGTTACGGCGGCAAGCGCCATTGCGGCTTTACAGGAGGCAGGAAGCAAGCTGTCGAGGGATATGATAAAGGGAACGTATTTTGCGTTCCAGCAGGTGTGCTATCTGATAATAGAACTGATAAGGCAGTTTTATGATACGCCGAGGAGCTTCAGGATAACCGGGGGATATGACGCTTTTGACAACTCTGCCATAAAGGAGCAGAGCAGGGAGCTTTTCGGCGTACAGCTTGGGACAAAGAAGCCTGTTTTCGATATAGTATGTACGGCATCGAAGAAATCGCCGTTTTCCAAAGCATCGCAGAATGAACTTGCAAAGCAGCTTTTTCAGCTTGGATTTTTCAATCCGGAAACGGCGGTGCAGGCACTGGGCTGTCTTGCAATGATGGACTTTGAGGGAAAAGAAGAAATTGAGCGTGTAATAAGGGATAACGCAGGAATGAACGAGGTGAACATATGACAAGAGTAAGAATAGACAAGTCGGGTCTTGGCAGAGATATTTATATCACGGGACACTGTGCGAACGAAAACAGCGGGTCGGCAGAGGCTACGCTTGTATGTGCGGCAATGACAACGCTTGCGCAGACGATAGCGCAGAATGTTTTTGACAGCGAGGACACGGGTGATACCGATATTATTGACGTTACGCTGAGAAGCGGTCAGGCGGTCATAAGCTATGTGACGGACGACGACGGACTGAACACGGCGGTTGACGGGATATGCAAGGGGTTTGATATGCTGGAGGAAAACTATCCGGAATATGTATCCTGCTACAGAAGTGAGAGGTAAATATGGAAGCGACAGAGAATGTGCAGGCGACAGATAACGGTATAGAAAACGCTGAAACAAGCGAAGAAGTAAAGGTACAAAAGAGTGATGAAGGCCTGAGCGAAAACAATAAACCGAATGAAGCCGAAGGAGAGCAAAACGAGGATAAGGCGGAGCTTTTCAGGCAGGCGGTGCTTAAGTCGAAGCGTGAGAAGGCGGCAAGGGCAGAACGGATATTGAGCCTTGTGGCACAGTTTTGCGGAGCGGATAAATGCGACTATGACGGAATAGAAAATGCGGTATCCGAGAGGAACTTCGAGCGGTGCAGAAGAAACGATATGGAGTACAGGCTGAAGCGGTGGCAAAAGGAAAGCGAGGAGGTAAAGCAGATGTATCCTCAGTTTGACCTTGCAAAAGAAATGAGCGACAGAAGATTCTTTTCGCTGTGCTATAAGGGCGTGGGACTTGAGGAGGCTTATCTTATCGTGCATAAGGACGAGCTTTTTACCGCCGCAATGGAATATGCGGCATCTGAGCTTATGAGAAGCGGTGCGTTCTGTAAAAGCGGCAGAATTAAGGAAGGTACGCTGTCGCCTGCGGGAGAGGTTACGAAAAGTGAGAAAAGCCTGTCTAAAAATGAGCGGAAGGAGCTTATCAGACGGACGGAGAGAGGGGAAAGAGTGGTGCTTTGATCGTTTATGAATGAGAAGGAAGGTGGTGAGATATGAAGACTGCAACGGGAGGGCAGGCGGGAAATAAAAAAAAGCCGCAGCCGCACGGGGAAAGTTTTGCGGCAGACAGAAACGATAAGAAAAAACGATAAGAAAATAGAAAGATGACGGTATCAGCCGTCGGGAAAGGAAATCTATATGAAGATGAGAGAAGTTAAATTAAATCTGTTCGATGTACAGACAACAGGACAGGCAAGTCTGTCCGCCGAGATGAAAACGTTCTATGAGAACACGCTGATAGATATGGCGGAGCCTAAGCTGGTGCATGACCGCTTTGCAGACAAATATCCGATACCCAAGAATAACGGCAAGACGATAGAGCTGAGAAAGTACAGCTCGCTTGCAAAGGCGACAACGCCGCTTGTCGAGGGCGTTACACCTGCGGGAAATATGCTGTCGGTAACAGCTAAGACGGCAACGGTAAATCAGTACGGCGACTATATCAAGCTGTCGGATATGCTGGAGCTTACCGCAATCGACAACAATGTAGTGCAGTCAACAAAGCTGCTCGGCAGTCAGTCGGGAAGAACGCTTGACACGATAACAAGAGAGATAGTTAATGCAGGAACGAATGTTATATATGCCTGCGGTAAGGACGGGGGCGAGGTGCTGTCAAGAGATGAACTGAGCAAGGACTGCGTTTTATCGGTGGATACGGTATTCCGTGCCGCCGCACAGCTTGAGAGCATGAATGCAGACGGAATAGACGGGGAGAGCTATGTTGCGATAATTCACCCTTATGCCGCATATGACCTTATGAGAAGTGCGGAGTGGGTCGATGTGCATAAGTATGCCGATCCCGAAAGCATATTCAAGGGGGAGATAGGCTCGCTCGGCAATGTGAGATTTGTAAAAAGCACGGAAGCAAAGATATTTGCCGATGAAAGCTGTCCGCAGTTCTATCAGCTGACCTCCGACGCAAATTTCCTTGAGGGAAAGGACTATTATACGAAGTCGGGCGACAGCTATCAGAAGGCAAGCGTTTCGGCAGGCGGACAGGTCACAGCCTCGACATATTACGAGAAGAAGGCGCTTGCGGTGTTCTCTACTCTGGTTATAGGAGCGCACGCTTATGCGGTGACGGACGTTGCCGGCGGCGGTCTTCAGCACATAGTAAAGCAGCTCGGCTACGGCGACGATCCTCTGAACCAGAGAGCGAGCGTGGGCTGGAAGGCGGTACGCACTGCCGAGATACTTACTGACGAGTATATGGTGAGAATAGAGAGCTGTTCTCCTGTTTATTCGGAAAAGACGAGCGCAAATTAAAGCCGGTAAAGGACAACCGGAATAAGCGGCACAGGGTCACTGCAGGTTATGGTGACAGCAACGGCAGTGCGGGAGGGTAAGGGGAATAATATTGTAAAGGAGAAATATATGAAAGAAAATTTAACTGAGCTTGTGGCGGTAAGGTTGTTCAAGGACAATGACAAGTACAGCTCAGATGTGTTTGTATCGGTGAACTGCAACAATTATCTTATACGCAGAGGTGAAACGGTGATGGTGCCGTTGTTCATAAAAAAGGAGCTGGACAGAGCCGAGCTTCAGAGAAAGAGAGCGGAGTACTACCGTGATGAAGGCTGGAAGCAGTCGCTGATAGTGCAGGAGGGCAAGTGATGACGGTAAAGGAAGTCATTGAAACGGTTGACGCGCTGCGACCGAACGAGATTGCCGCAGAGGACAAGAGAAAGTGGCTTTATGAGCTTGAAAGCAGAATATATGAGGATCTGTATGTTACGCACGAGCATGAGGGAATCGGTTTTACCGATACGGAAAAAATCCTGAGCGACGGTACAACGGAGCTTTTCATAAAGGCTCCGCACGATGAGATATACATTCTTTATCTTTGCTCGCTGATAGATTTTTACCATGCGGAGTATGAGAGATATGCCAATGACAATGCTCTGTTTGACGCTCTGTATGAAAGCTGCTGCCGTTTCTGGAACAGCAGGCATATTTCGTGCGTGAGAACCGAAATCACGGGATAGGAGGAAGAACTTGGCGGTAAGAGAAATAACGGGTGGTACGGAAAGTGCCGTAAAGTTCGGCGGTATCGATCGCTCGAACGGTACGCCGCTTGGATACTGGCAGGAGCTGTACGGTATGGATTTTACCGCTTTTCCTGCACTTAAAACGGTAAAGCCGTTTTCGTACAAGGCGTTGGCTGACGGTATAACGGGGTATATCATAAAAAACGGAGAGATAGTATACACAAAGGCGGACGGGATATATATTTCGGGGGTGAAAACGGCGGTAAATCTCAGCGCAGGGGAAAAACAGCTTGTGTCGCTGGGAGCATATATACTGATAATGCCGGACGAGGTGCTTGTAAATACCGCTGATACGCCTGCAAGCGTGCAGTATACGGCGAAGCCCTCGCTTTCAGGCACGCTGTTCGAATATAACCAGAACCAGACACGGCCTACGGTTTCTATATATAAGCTGTTGTATCTTGATGTGCCTGAGGAAAGCGTAGCGCTGTCAAGCTACAGCGTTGGCGATATGGTCAGGATAGATTATGAATACGGCGGAAAGAAACAGTACCTGTCTGTAGTGATAAGCTCGGTGGGAAAGGAAAGCTACAGTATGGACGGGTGTGTGTCGATTAACTTCGACACGAGTGCATACAGCGATACCTACTATTTTTATACGGAAAAGCGGAAGATGGACAAATTCATGGTGCCTAATATAAAGAATGCGGTCTTAAGCTGTCCGATACCGAAGATGGATTTTATAACAGAGCATAACAACAGGCTGTGGGGGTGTTCGTCGGCAAATCGTGAAATATACTGTTCAAAGCTCGGAAGTGCTACGGAGTGGGGAAGCTATGACGGTATCTCAACTGACGCATGGGCGGCAACGGTAGGCTCTGACGGAGATTTCACCGGGGTATGCGTGTACGGGGGAAGCGTACTGTTCTTTAAAGAAAATGTCGTTCATATTGTCTACGGCACAAGAGCGTCAAACTTTACGTTAAGCACTGTAAAGCTGAGAGGCGTTCAGAAGGGCAGTGACGGCTCGCTGTGCATATCGGACGGACTGCTTTATTATAAGGCACCTGAGGGGATATTCAGCTTTAACGGCTCTGCATCGGTGAGGATCGACGCAAAGCTGGGTGATGATATTACCGATACGGCGGTGATGACGGCAAACGGAAGATATGTTGTTATGTGTGCGGCTGACAAAACGGTGTATTATTATGACAAGCGCTACTCGGCGTGGTACACAAGGCGGCTTGCAGATGTAATCTCGGCACACGAGATAAACGGCAGGCTGTATGCCGTTACCCGTGACAGCAATAAAAAGATGAGGCTTGTAACGCTTGTCGGAAACGACAGCGGTTATACGGACAGTGACAGGAGCGAATTTTCTGCGGTCAGCGGCGAGCTTGGCAGGGGAAGCATATTCAGAATATATAAAAAGCTGAGAATGTCGCTGTATCACAAAAAGCAGGACAACGAAACGCTTGAGCTGTCGGCATATATAAGCACTGACGGCGGAGAATGGAGGAAGGTATATGAGCTTTGCAGTGAAAAGGGGAATGGCGAAGAAATAGCTGTCGCTCCTGTAATACCGCTCAGATGCAGAAAGATAAAAATAAAGATATGCGGCGAAGTAAGCGGTGACGCTTATACGACGCTGCACGGCATATATCTTGACAGTGAAAAGGGAAGTGAGATAAGTGGATAATCTGAATATAAGCTTTGCTCCCGATAAATCTGCGGAGGACAAAGGGCGGATAAATGCGGTAGAGGATTATCTGTCACTCCTTACCGAAAGGATAAAATTCTGTTTTAACGGCATTGACGAGAATATTGCGCAGAAGTCGGACGGCAAAGAGGAAAAACAGCTTATTTACAGTACGATTGCAGGCGAAGTGGGACAACTCACCGCTACCGGCATCGGCTGTGAGATATTCAACGACTATGAAAATAATATTGCAAGCTCGCTTTACGCTCACGCTGAAGGAAACAGCACGAAGGCAATGGCACCCGGTACGCACGCAGAAGGGAACGGCACTGTCGCAAGCAACACATACGCACACGCTGAAGGGAACAGCACCACAGCAAGCGGAACAAGCTCGCACGCTGAAGGAGAGAAAACCACAGCAAGTGGTTATAACAGCCACGCAGAAGGGTACAATTCCGTTGCGAGCGGCGGATACAGCCATGCAGAAGGGTATAATGCCGTTGCAAGCGGTTGGTACAGCCACGCAGGCGGTATTAACAGCGAAGCGAAAGCGGAAGCATCCTTCGCTCACGGCGAGCATGCAGTATCCAATTATCGAGGCGGTGCGGCTTTCGGCATCAGCAACAAAACCAAAAACGCACTTTTTGTTATCGGAAACGGCTCGCCTCAAGGAAATTACGAAAGCGATGCACTGGTGCTTGACGATGGTGGAAATCTTTGGGTGGCAGGCAGTATAAAGTGCGGCGGTGGCAGCGGAGGTTATACCTTGTCGCCTGCGACAGCCGACACGCTCGGCGGTGTGATGATAGGCGATAACATATCGGTAACGGCTGACGGGGTTATCTCGGTGAATCTGTCGGCGTATCTGAAATCAGACGAAATATCGGACTGGGCGAAGGCAGAAAATAAGCCTGCTTATACGGCAAATGAAGTCGTAGCGGCAACAGCGGCAGATATTACTGCGGCGGTGAATGCTGTCGAGATCGGCGGAAGAAATCTGCTGTATGACAGCACCGGAAATCTTAAAAAAGGCTGGAGCGGTAACACTATAATAACGGTTGATGGCGGAATATCAGGAAATAGCCTTGCAATATCCAGAACCGGCTATTCCGGCAATGCACGATATTTTGGCACGAGCAAGAGGCACTTTCTGACGGATTTCAAGGTTGGCACAAGCTATACTCTGTCGGCGTGGATAAAGGTCAGAAGCGATGTCGAGCTTGACGCAAGCGGCTATGTAATGGCAAGATTCCGTTCCGCTGATAATACGAAGCTGCATATTTTACCGCTTACCGTCAACAACAAAACCAAAAAGGACGAGTGGCTCTACTGCGAAAAGACTTGGACGATAGACGACAGCGACATAGCAAAGCTCGAATGCGTGGCTCTTGCGCTTGATAAAAACGGCATGATCGAGGCTTGCAACATCAAGCTCGAAAAAGGCACTAAGGCTACAGACTGGTCGCCCGCTCCCGAAGAGGATACAGAGCGTATCGCAAGCCTTGAGGCAAGAGTTGCGGCGCTTGAGGCTATGGCGGTATCGGGAGGTGAGGTATAATGTTGGATTTTGGCAGATGGATAGTCGAGGTTGCTGTGAACGGCGTTAAAAGCGGCAGTTTTGACAGGGCTTGGGCGGCTATGCAACTTGGCAATCATTACAGCCGTGACAGAATCACGGCGGAGGATATTGCGAGGTTTGATACAGCAATTGATGAGTACGAGGCAGAGATGAACGAGTCGGATAATACGGAAATTTACGAGGAGGTTATATGAGCGAAAAACAGAAAAACAAGGATAAGGACAGCACTCCGGTATATAAGAGCGGATACGGCGACGCACTGAAAAACAATCTTGCAAAGGTTATGGAAAAGAAGAATTTCAGCTATGACGCAGATAAGGACAAGCTGTTCTCACAGTATAAGAACAGCTATGAAAAGTCGGGCAGAACGGCTATGCGTGACACGATGGGAAATGCGGCATCGCTTACGGGCGGATACGGCAACAGCTATGCGGTCACTGCAGGTCAGCAAGCGTACAACAGCTATATGTCAAAGCTCAGCGATAAGATACCCGAACTTGAACAAAGGGCGTATGAACGCTATAAGGACGATGAGGAAAGTGCTTATAAACGGCTCAATACGCTTATAGGGCTTGAGAAGTCGGACTACGGAAGATACCGTGACAGCGTTGACGATTATAACACAAACAGGAATTTTGAATATAATAAAAGTAAGGACGCTCTGGCACAGCGTAATTTACAGGCACAGTTTGAACGGGATAATTACGAGAACGACAGGGATTATAACCGCAGGGTATATGAAAACAACAGGGATTATAACCGTAGGGTGAGCGAAAATGACAGGGATTATGCTCAGAAGGTGTATGACAGCGACCGCAATTATCAGATAAAATTGAACAACTCGCTGAAAGACGCTGTGGAGAATGAGGAAACCGGCAGTACGAAATTTTCACCGAGCGACGCTTATGATTTTATCAGCAAGTACGGGGATAAAATCTACACGGACGAGGAATATATCGAGGCGCTATATCAGCTTTACGGTGATAAGGAGGGCTTCTTTGACTGGGTGGAGCAGATGGAGATACCCGGTGACACAAAGGGCACAACGTATCTTGAGCTGTTGTATGAGATACATCCGGAGCTTAAGCCGACAACGTTTAAGAAAATGGGTATGCCTGATGACGAGCTTATAAGAAGAACCGCAACAGGCGGCGGAGCTACGCCTCCTCATTCCCAGAGCTTCTGGTGGTTGAATCAAGGGATGACAAAAAAGTAAAAAAGTCAAAGCAAAGGAGGGGAAATATGAGCAGGATACAGATAATTATTGACAGCATAGCAGGTGCTGTCGGAGCGGTGCTGGGATTTATGTACGGCGAGGTAAACGGTTTGTTCCGTGCGCTTATCGCTTTTATGATCCTGGACTATGTGAGCGGTGTGCTTGCGGCGATAGCGGAGAAGAAGCTGTCAAGCGCGGTAGGCTTCAAGGGAATAGCGAAAAAGCTGCTGATACTTGTGTTCCTGTCGGTAGGTCATATCGCAGACACCTATGTGCTTGGCGGTGTGCCTGTCGCTATGACGGCGGTAATGCTTTTCTATATCGCTAACGAGGGAATCAGCATTGTCGAAAACGCATCGGCACTGGGACTGCCGGTGCCGCAGAAAATAAAGAATGTACTAAGGCAGATAAAAAGCAAAAGCGGGGAGGACGACAGTGAGAACAAAGGGCATTGATATAAGCAGAGCACAGGAGCAGTTCGATTTTACGGCGGCTGTGTCGGCAGGCGTGAAGTTTGTAATTATCCGTGCCGGCATACGCACGGATGAGGACACTTACTTCAGACGTAATATCGAGCAGTGCAGAAAACTCGGTATAGACTTCGGCTGTTACTGGTATGTTACGGCGACAGACAGCAAGGAGCTTGACAGGCAGATAAATGCGTGCGTCAAGGCAATAGGCGATGAAAAGCCGTCATATCCCGTGTTCTGCGACATGGAGGAACAGCGTCAGATAGACAACCTCACAAGCAAGGAAAGAACCGATATGGCGCTTGAGTTCTGTGATAGGCTGAATAAGGCAGGGCTTCCGTCGGGAGTGTATGCTAATCCTTCGTGGCTTGAAAGCTACTATCAGAAGGAACGTATTGTTGGAAAGCGTGATATATGGCTTGCACACTGGACCGAAAGCCCTGATTATGCAAGCAGATACGATTATGGGCAGAAAATGTGGCAGTGGGGCATTGACAGCATCGCAGGCAAGGACGTTGACGGGGATATTTGCTTTGTAGATTATCCTGCGATAACGGCAAAATGGTATAAGGAAAACTGCGGTGATAAGCCCGAAAAGCCCGAAAAGCCCGAAAAGCCCGAAAAGCCCGTGAATCTGTTTAAAAAAGGCGACAGCGTAAGGGTGAAGCGTGGCGCAAGGTTCACGAATGGGGTTGAGCCGTATTCTTATGTGTATGATACGGTCTATACCGTTCAGCAGGTGTCGGCAAGCGGTAAGGAAACGCTTATAGGCATTGGCTCGGTGCCTACCGGCTGGCTTTATACAGAGAATCTGTACAAGGCGGAAAGTGACGAGATAACACAGAAATTTGCTGTAGGCGATAAAGTCAAGGTGAATTACGGCGCAAAAACGTATAACGGCGGTTCGCTTGCGTTGTTCGTGTACACGAATGTGTACGAGGTTATGCAGGCAGGCTCGGGTGACAGAGAGGATTATATCGTCATCGGTCAGGGCGGGCAGGTCACTGCGGCGGTAAGAGCGGAGGATCTTACGAAAATATAGCATAAAAATAGCGCACAGGCGAACAGCCTGTGCGTTTGTGCTTTTAAAACGTGTTATTATGCTTATCTGTAGGTTGTGAATTCCTGTACCCAGTAATACTTATAAGCATCGTTATATGTGCCGAATGCTACGGCGAGATTTTCAAAATCGGGATTGAGTATATTTTCACGGTGACCCTTGGTGGAAGCCATCCAGCTGTCAACTACTCTCTGTGCGGTGGGCTGACCTGAGCCGAGATTTTCTCCGACGGAGCAGAACTTATACCATAACTCATCATCACTGTAGCCGTATATGGTCTTAAAGTTTGAACCGTCCGGCCGCAGATGGCTGAAATTCTGTTCGATTTCAGTGCAACGTGCCTTTGCCGCCTTGTATGCGTTTGTATCCCATTTATAAGGCTTAAGGCCGTAGGAAACACGAATCTCATTTACGATACGGAAAACCTCTGCCTCCTCTGCGGTGCAGTTTACGGGACTGTCGGTTATAGCCGATGTGGGGGTTGTGTTGTCCTGCACGGCGGGTTTTGCCGCTTTGGGAACAGTAGTTGCGACAGGCTTGCTTTCGGAAAGATAGTCGCTGTGGACATATGTGCCGTCATCGAGCTTATAGTAGCCGGTGTCTGTCAGTGCGGTGATATTTACCGCATCTCCGTAATATTTATAGGAAACGACCTCAGAGCCTTGTAAGCCCTCTTTTCTTGCGGAACAGCTTGAAATGTTTATGTACATTGTGCCGCTGCACTTCTTTTCTGTCCATGCGGGCTTTGGTGCGGCGGTTGTCGCAGGAGCTGTAGCCTTGGTTGTGGCCGCTGTGGTCTGAGTGGTTTTTGCTGTTGTGGTTGCCGATGTAGCCTTGGCGGTTGTGGCTGCCGATGTAGTTACCGATGTTGCTGCCGATGCTGCAGCGGTGGTTTCCTGTGCCTCGTTATGCTTGATGGCTTTGGTGGGAACCTTTTGTTCCTCGACAGGTGCAGTAGTGGAATATGATGACTCTGAACCGTTGCTGTAGCTGATACCCTCGTCATCGGCTTTGACTCCGAACCATGAGTAACGGCTCGAAAGAACGCAAAGAGCGACTACGGCGACAAAACCGCATGACGCACAGCCGATTTTCAGAAAATTGCCGTGTGACTTCTTTTTCCTGTCGTATGTCTGAATCCCGCTTTCCGGGTTTTCGGTTTTGTTTTCTTCGTTCATGTTCATGGGTATCACCTGCCTTTTGCCTGAACTTAACGGTAAGCATAATTTCACATCTATATTTTAGCACAAATGCGTTGAGCGTGTCAACAGATACTGAAATTGCCAGAAAATATTTGTAAGGATTGCACAAATTAACGTGTGGCATTTATGTAAAATCACAATAAAATAAGTCTGTTAAAAATGCACTGTTATAAAAGCAAAAGTAGATGTATTTTTGTATAAAAGGGCGAAATGGTTACAAAACGGTAACAAAATAGTTACAAATTGTTGCGGGTTTGTAATCTTTTATGTTATAATGGCGGTGACGGAAAAGATTTGCTGTCTTTCATGACGGAAGGAAAAGCAACCTTAAAGGTGTGGAGCGGGCGTTATGCCCGTTCCTGCTTTTAACGGAAAAAGCGTTGATTTATCACCTGTCGTTCACAACGGCGGGTTATTATATAAATATATTGATTGTTTGGGGCGTATGCCCGTTTGATTTGGCTTATACGGAAAAGGATTGATAATGGGAAAACTGATGATACCCGATTATCGTGACGATATTGAGGAAACTATACTTCCTGACAGCGACAGTGAAAAGGAAGCGCAGGAGGCTGATGTAAAGCCTGCGGTTGCCGATACGTCGGAGAATCGGAATGAAGAAAACAACGAAGAAAAAGACAAAGGCAAAAACGGTATATCGGCTGTTGCCGACAGAATCTTTGATTTTCTGGTTATGGCAGGGCAGTATTTCTGCCATATCATAGCCGATGTATTTTCAAAGCCTGCTGTATATGTGGCTTATGCCGCCGTGTTTATATGGAAGCATACGGCGCTTTTCAGGGACGCAGTAAAGAGGACGTTCTGCGAAATAGGCAGCTTCTTCTTTGCACCTTTGTTAAAGTCAAAGCGTGTGCTTCAGCGTACAAACAGACAGATAAGGACCGCAAAGGAGCAGGGCGACAACAAGAAGGCGGCAAAGCTGTACGGAAGTATAGCGAAGGACGCAGTATTCGGCAAGCAGGGTCTTGCGGTAACGCTGTTCAACTATGCCGCACCGATCATCGCAATAGTATTTCTTATGAGCGTTGTCGGATATGCGACGGGTACAGACTATGCGATAAAGCTGACGGTTGACGGAAAGTTTGTAGGATATGTCGAAAGCGAGCAGGTGTTCAATGACGCAGAGCGTATAATGCAGGAGCGTATCACATATATCGGCAACGAGAAGAAGATAAGCATGGACCCGGAATATTCGCTCGAAATGCTCGGTGACCAGGAATATCTGACGAAATATCAGCTTGCAAACAAGCTGCTTGAGCTGAGCGATACTCCTATCGAGTATGCATACGGAATGTACATAGGCGGAAAGTTCTACGGTGCGCTTGTTGACAATACAGCGGTTGAGGCTGAGCTTGAGAAGATACTTGACGGCTACCGCACAAATGCAAAGGACGAGGACGTTGCCTTTGAGAAGGATATAGAGTATGTTCCCGGTCTTTATCTGTCGGACAGTATTGTGTCGAGTGATGAGATCATCAAGCTGATAAATTCCAAAAAGGAAGAAGCATCCTATTACACTGTGGTTGACGGCGACAGCCATTCGGGAATATGCTCAAAGCTCGGAATAAGCATGGAGGAGCTTGAGGCATTGAATCCCGGCATTATGGATGAGGACTATGTGCTGAGAGCCGGCGAAAAGCTGCTTAAAACGCAGGAGGTGCCTTTCCTGTCGGTAAGTATTTCAAGAACGGAAACATACAACGTTGAAGTTCCGTATGAAACGAAATATGAGGACGACGATACACGCTATGAGGGCGTTGAAACGGTTTACCAGGAGGGCGAGACCGGTACGAACAAAATCACGGCAAAGGTGTATTATGTAAACGGCGAAGAGGTCAAGCGTACCATAAAGAAAACAGAAAGAGTGAAAGAGCCTGTAACGGAGATAATCCTTCAGGGTACACTGCCTCCGCAGTCATCACATTATTCAAACGCTTCTGCCGATACGGGCAAGAAGTATATATGGCCTGTTGACGGCGGCACATTCTGGGAGTGGGGCTGGTGGGACGGCGGTTATGCCGGACACAGAGGCGTTGATATAGGCGCACCTTACGGTACGGATGTATATGCCGGAGCAAGCGGTACTGTAATATTTGCAGGCTGGGACAACGGCGGACTCGGAAATGCCGTGATGATACTTCATCCCGACGGATACACAACGGTATATGCCCACAACAGTGAGATATTCGTCAGTGCAGGTCAGGAGGTAAATCAGGGCGAGTGCATAGCCGCAGTAGGCGAAACCGGACTTGCGTACGGCTGTCACTGCCACTTTGAAGTAAGGTACGGTTCGGAAAGGCTGAACCCGAGATATTATCTCAGCGGTCTGCCGGATCCCGGATATTATTAATATGAAATTTAACGGATAACAGGAAACAACCGCTGTGCTGAGGCATGGCGGTTGTTGCGTGTCGAAAAAGTATTTTTCGACACGCTGAAGACGTTGAGAAACACACGCAGACAAGGAAACCGCTCCGACAGGCGTACAAAGGTACGTTGAGGGGCGGTTGACGCAGTAAGCAAAAATGCTTTCACCCAGCCGTTTTTACGGCTGGGTGAAATTCTTTTACTTATCCTATTTTAATTTTGTGTCAGATAATTTATCTGCATTTTTGCGGTGCGTGGGTTTATCGACAGTCTGAACCGCTGTGCTGAGGCATGGCGGTTGTGTTTTATTGCAAAACGGTCATAAATTTTCTTCTCATTTCATAGATTTACTGTAGAGTACCCGAAAGGAAAGGACGTGCAGTATGAACGAAATTATGACAAGGGAAGAATTTTTAAAGGAACGAAATGCGGTGTGCGAGTCTGACGCTGTGGCGGGCGGGGACGATGTTTGCAAGGGGCAGGATGCGGATACGGCGGTTATGACGGAGGAAAACGGGAAGTTGAGTGCCGACGGTATAACCGTATCGGAAGTAGTGGTTAAAGGCAGGCGCAACAGGCAGTATGCAGGGCTGATACTCTTTATAACGGCGGTTGCCGGGGCTGTTGTCGGGGCGGTGTTTTACGGGAAGGCAACGGTGACCGTGCCTGATGAGATGCTGGAGGGCTTTCTCGAAGGAAGGATACACGGCGGATTTTTCGGGAATGCCGCCGCTTCGTTCATATCGGCGCTTATATGGTGCATAGTGCCGTTTTTAGCAGGGCTTTGCGCAGTGGGACAGCCTGTGGGAGCGCTTATACCGGCATTCAAGGGTATAGGCGTGGGAATGACGTTTGCAGCGCTTGTGAATACATACGGGGCAAACGGGATACCGGCTTTTGCGGTGTTTGTTCTTCCGTCTGCATTTATTGGAACGGTAATCTGCTGTTATCAGTGCCGTCTGTCCGTGTTGTGCTCAAACAGTGTGCTGGCTGTGCTTAAAGGCAGGCGTGACGAGGCTCCGCACTATTATAAAATATATCTTGAGCGGTTTGCGGTATGCTGTATCGGGTGCTTTCTGCTGGGGATAGCGGACGCTGTTATAACTTTTTTGTTCCGCCCGATATTCGTTATATGAAACACTTGAAATTTTCGTTTCACGGGTGTATAATGTTAACAGTAAAAATTGCCTTTGGCATGAAAGAAGGATAACATTATGGAAAAAATGGAAGTATTACTGGAAACCTCCGCACGTCACATCCACGTTACGCAGGAGGCTCTCGAAACACTGTTCGGCAAGGGTCACGAGCTTACAAAGAAGAAGGATCTTTCTCAGCCCGGTCAGTTCGCTTGCGAGGAAAGAGTTACTATAACAGGCCCCAAGAGATCGCTTGCAAACGTATCTATTTTAGGCCCTGTTCGTCCTGCTACACAGGTTGAGCTTTCGGCTACGGACGCACGTTCTATCGGATGTCCTATATTCGTAAGAGAATCGGGCGATATTGCAGGCACACCCGGCTGCAAGATAACAGGTCCTGAGGGCGAGATCGAAATCAGCGAGGGCGTTATCGTTGCAAAGCGTCACATCCACCTTGTTCCCGAAACCGCTGAAAAGTGGGGCGTGAAGAACAAGGACGTTGTAAGCGTAAAGGTTGATTCTGACGGAAGAAAGGCAATTCTCGGTGATGTTGTTATCAGAGTAAGCGAGAATTTTGCAGACGCTATGCACATTGATACAGACGAATCAAACGCTGTAATGGCCGCTCCCGGCATGATGGTCGAAGTAATCAAGTAATACGGCGTTACATATGACGGTTTTATCTCCGTGGCTTTGGGCTGCGGAGATTTTTTTGTGAATTAATGATAGCGTAAAAAAAGGAAAAATGTTTTCTATAGAAGGTTCTGCTGTAACGGAGGAAACTTACACAATAGCTGAACTGATAAAAATCAGAACAAAGAATCAGTAAAGGAAGCAATGCTTATGCACGCTGTGAGAAACGCAAAAAGTAAATATTACGGGAAAAGTCAGGTGTAACGCTTGGCTTTTTCTTTTGTTTGTGGTAAAATATAAGCGGTAAGTCTAAACTAACTTATATTGAGGTGACGCAATTGGAGATATTTCTGATACTGATGATACCGCTTATGGGAACAACGCTCGGCTCGCTTATGGTGTTCCTTATGCGTGACAAGGTGAGGGTTGGGACGGAGAAGCTGCTGCTTGGGTTTGCATCGGGAGTAATGATAGCGGCTTCGGTATGGTCGCTTCTGATACCGTCAATGGAACTGTCCGAACAGGGCTACGGGAAAATGAACTGGGTGCCTGCTGTGGTCGGCTTTGCGGCGGGGATACTGTTCCTGCTTGGGATAGACAGCTTTGTGCCGCATCTGCATCTTGACAGCGATAAGCCTGAGGGCGTGCGGTCGGGGCTTTCAAAAACTACTATGATGCTGCTTGCGGTGACCATCCATAACGTGCCGGAGGGAATGGCTGTCGGTGCGGCTGTAGCCGGGTCAACCGGTACGGGCGGCGACAGCGTTACTCTTGCAAGCACATTTGCGCTGGCGCTGGGTATCGCAATACAGAACTTCCCCGAAGGAGCGGTGGTTTCAATGCCGCTTAAAAGCGAGGGAATGAAAAAGGGAAAAGCGTTTGTGATGGGAGTGCTGTCTGGCGTTGTCGAGCCGATAGGTGCGGCGGTGATGATACTGCTCGCTTCATTCATCGCTCCGCTTTTGCCGTATATGCTGTCGTTTGCGGCAGGGGCTATGATGTATGTTGTGATAGAAGAGCTTATACCCGAGGCACAGGGCAAAGAGCATAGCAACATAGGAACGATAGGTGCGGCGGCTGGGTTTGTTGTTATGATGGTGCTTGATTGTACGTTGGGGTGAGAAAATGCCCGTCCGTTGAGGACGGGCATCGCAGGCTGTCGAAAAACCTATATAATTTTTAAAAATGGGGTCGCAGGGGCGTAGCCCCCGACAGGGTCTAGGGGCGGTAGCCCCAGTAAAATCCCCCTTTCCGGGGGAAAGGGGGCAGGGGGATAGGGGGAGTGAGTTAGAAGTTTGTTTCAAAAACATACTTTTTCTACAATCTGAAATGCCCGTCCGTTGAGGACGGGCATCGGTTATAAACGGGTTATTTTCTTCCTATAATCTTCAGGTAAATTCCCGAGGTTATTTTATAGGCGAAAATGTAGAACAGGGCAAATACGGCAAAGCATATCACGTTTGCAATAAGAAGAAGTGTGCTGTCGGCAAAGCCGAACATTTTAACTGCTTTAAGTATTATCGGAAAAGCGAATGCAAGGTGTATCCCTGCAAAGATAAGAGGAGCAAAGAACACGGTCAGCACCTGCGAGTTTATGCTTTTCTTTATTTCCTTTTCCGTCATTCCGACACTTCTCATTGTTGCAAAGCGTTCTCTGTCCTCGTAGCCCTCCGAAACCTGCTTATAGTAGATTATAAGCACGGTGGCAAAGACAAAGACAAGTCCTAAGAATATTCCGAGAAAGAGAAGTCCGCCGTAGGTCGCTATCATCACATCAAGGTTTTGGGTTCTGCTTTCGGCAAAGGGGAAGATATTCTCCATATTCCGTGAGTTTTTTGCCAGAATGTCCGTGAGGCTGTCGCACAGGGCTTGCTTATCGGCGTTGCTTCCGTCAATGTCAAAGCCGAAATAATGCCTTAACCACGATGCGTTTTCGCCGTAAGCCTGACGGTTCAACAGGAATATATCGTAAAGGGTGTTATTATCGGGGAGAATAACGAAAAATGCACTGTAAACCGTTTCGCCATAGGAAATATTTTTCGGCATAGGAACTGCCCGTGACATATATTTCTTGCCGTTTAATATTATTTCGCCGTCGGTGCTGTCGGAGCTTGCCGTCAGTATTTCGCCCTCGGAGAGCGTTTCGTGCCTGCCGCTCGTTTTGTTGTAGTCTTCAAGCGTGATGAAGAAAAAATCCTTTATTTCAGATTGGCTTACATCTGCGGAATCTGTCGCAGGGGCTAAGTGGACGGTATTATCGGAAAAATAACCGCCGACTTCAAGATAATCATACGAAAGAGCGTTTACAGGGTTATAATCATTACTTTTCGCCGTGTCAAGCGCTGTGCCACACAGGTCGGAAATATTGCGAATCGTCTTATCTTCAAAGCTGTTGTAAGCGAGCGTTACCGAGATGTCACGGCTGCGGATAAACGTGCTTGTCTGTATCCCCGAAAAAAGACTTATCGTGGACGAAAGCATTACAAGCACCATAGTTGACAGTATGCAGACAGAAGCCAGTCCTGCGCCGTTTCTTTTCATACGGTATGTCATTCCGGAAACGGATACAAAGTGATTCGCTTTGTAGTAATATCTTTTGTTTTTCATCAGCAGTCGGCAAAGTGCGACTGAGCCGCTGACAAACAGCATATAAGTGCCGATTATTACAAGAAGCACCGCAAGGAAGAAATATCCGACAATTTCAATGCCCGCCTGTGTTGTGACGGCAATATAATAAGCGATAGCAAGCAGTATCAAGCCGACTAAGGCGAATACGAAATTTGCCCGTGGCGGTTTTTCGCCCTGCTTTTCGCTTTGAAGCAGATTAATTGCGCTTAGTCTGCCTATGCGGACAAAGGCGCTCAGCAGAAGAATTATCGTTATGGCTGTGAATACTGCGGCGGTGATAGCTATTGCGCCTGCATCGACTGACAGATTGCCGACAGGGTCAATGCTGAGAAGTCTGAACATACACAGCTCCGCAAGACGTGACAGGAGTATTCCTGCGGCAAGTCCGCAAAGAAGCGATATAATAAGCGTGAAAAGGCTTTCACAAAGGAGTATGCGTGCTATGTTGCGTTTGTTCATTCCGAGAATATTGTATAAGCCGAACTCTTTGCCTCGGTTTTTGATAAGCACAAAGTAGCTGTAGAAAAGAAAAATCAGGGAGAAAATGCCGATTACGATTATCCCGAGCCAAAGACACCACTGTGCGTAAACGCCTCTGTTTGTGTTTGCGATGTTTTCGCTTCTTGCAAGGTATGCCGTGATGTACATCATCATCACCATTGCAACGAAGGTAAGGATATACGGCAGATAAAGCCGTTTGTTTTTCTTCATGCCGTTCACGGCGAGCTTCGGGTAAAAGAGTGTTTTCATCTGCGGTCACCGCCTGCTACAAGCACCGTCAGCGTATCGTTTATCTTTGCATAGAATTCTTCCGTTGCGGAAATGCCTTTATATATCTGGTGGTAAACCTCGCCGTCCTTTATGAAAAGCACCCGTGAGGCACTGCTTGCCGCCTTTACCGAATGTGTTACCATAAGGATAGTCTGACCGTCACGGTTGATTTCACCGAACAGATTGAGAAGCTCCTCCGACGCTTTTGAATCGAGTGCGCCTGTAGGCTCGTCCGCAAGCAGAATATCGGGGTTTGTTATAAGCGCACGGGCGACAGCGGTACGTTGCTTCTGACCGCCCGATATTTCATAAGGATATCTGTCGAGCAGGTCGCTTATACCGAGTTTAGCGGCAAGAGGGAGAAGCCTTGAGTTCATCTCATCGTAGCTTTTGCCCATAAGCACGAGCGGCAGAAAAATATTGTCACGCACGGAGAATGTATCAAGCAGGTTGAAGTCCTGAAACACAAATCCGAGATGCTCACGTCTGAAAAGTGCAGAGTCGCTGTCCTTTATCTTTGTTATGTCAACTCCGGAGAGCATTACAACACCTGCGGTCGCCTTGTCAAGCGTTGCGAGGATGTTGAGCAGGGTAGTCTTGCCGGAGCCGCTTTCGCCCATAATAGCGATATATTCGCCCTTTGCGGCAGAGAAGCTGACGTTTCGCAGTGCGACATTCGGCTTTGCACCGAGCCGCTGTGTGTAGACCTTTTTAAGTCCCGTTACTTCAAGTAAATTCATATTGTACCTCCTTTAAGCTATGACAATATTATAGCTGAAATAACGGAAGTGTGCCATTTATCCGTCTTACGATAAGTGCGTCCGTCTTACATTTTTGTAATATTGTGATTACTCGTGTCTTATTTTGCTTTCCGTAAGGTCGAGCATAAAGACAGAGCCTTTTCCAAGCTCGGACACGGCGGTAAGAGTAATGCCGAGCATATCGGCAATACAGCGGCAAAGATAAAGTCCTATACCGCTTGCCTTCATATCATATCTGCCATTAAGTCCTGTGTAGCCGTTGTCGAAAATTCTCGGCAGGTCGGCAGGGTCTATGCCAATTCCCGTGTCGGCAATGCAGAGAATCTTTCTGTCGGTGTCGGGCTTCATATAAATTGATACCGAGCCTTTAGCGGTGTATTTTATTGCATTTGAGAGCAGCTGTTCGATGATGAAGGACAGCCATTTTTCATCGGTGAGAATATCGGTATCAAGCTCCTTGTAATCAAGGCTCAGCTTCTTCCCGATAAACTGCGGCGAGAACTTACGAACCGACTTTTTTACTATATCGTCAAGGCTGTAATGCTTTATCACAAGGTCGTTGCCGGAGCTTTCAAGCCGGACATAGCACAGCGCCATATCGACATACTGCTCAATCTTCATAAGCTCGTCGGACAGCCTGCGGTTACTTTCGCTGTCTTCTGACTGGAGCATAAGCCGCATTGCGGAGATAGGCGTTTTTATCTGATGTACCCACATAGTGTAATATTCGTTTGTCGCCTGCAGGCTGTTTGCGGATTTTTCCTTAAGGGAAATGCAGTAAACGCTGAGTGTCCGTATCAGCCTGCCGTAATCCTTGTCATCTGCCGACACCGCTTTCGGAAGATTGTCGGCACTCACGGTTATCTCGTTTGCAAGACGGGTGAGGATATTATGCTTTCTGTACGCCTTTATAAAAGTTACCGCACCGATAGCCGTAACAGCGGCAAGCGACAGCAAAAGCGCATACAGCACAGGCTCTGAGGGGAGGTTATAAAGCGACAGCACCACAGCGAAAATTACAGCCGCAATAATAATGCAGACAAGCGTTATTACGCGGCTTCGGATAAAGTCAAGAAAGAATTTCATACTATCATATACCCCATTCCGACCTTGGTTGCGATGTAGTTTTCAAGTCCTATGTTTTCGAGCTTTTTGCGAAGCCTGCTGACATTTACCGTAAGGGTGTTCTCGTCAATAAAGCAATCGGTTTCCCATAATCTCTGCATAAGCGTATCACGGGAAATTATCCTGCCTGCGTTTTCCATAAGAGTGCGGAGTATGCGAAGCTCGTTCTTTGTAAGCTCTGCCTTTTTATCGCCGTTTGTCACGACCGCCGATGAAATATCAAGTATAACACTGCCGTGGGATATAAGGTCGCTGTTGCCCGAAAAGGAGTAGGCACGGCGAAGCACTGCGTTTATCTTTGCGGTCAGCACCGAAAGATCAAACGGCTTTGCTATAAAATCATCTCCGCCCATATTCATAGCCATAACTACATTCATATTATCGGAAGCGGAGGAGAGGAAGATGACCGGCACTTTTGACAGCTTTCTTATCTCGCCGCACCAGTAGTAGCCGTCATAGAACGGTAGCTTTATATCAAGAAGTACAAGCTGAGGGTCGAAAGCGGCAAACTCCGCAGTGATATTGTGAAAATCCTTTGCACATTCTACTTTATAATCCCAGCCCTCAAGGTGCTTTTTCAGTGCCTGCGCTATCGTGGGGTCGTCTTCAATGATGAAAATTCTGTACATAGTCAAATTTCTGCCATTCTTATAATAAGTTCGTTGAATCGCTTGGAAAACATAGGAGGAATGTTATGGGCAGCTTTGTCCCATATCTCGTATCTGCAATTTTTATTCATAGCGGCAAGTCCTTTTACGCTGTCGTGTACTTCTGCCTGTTCCTTACTGCCTGCAAGGGCAATCATCGGGAAGTATGCGTTTTCAAAGCCGTTTATTGTTTCAAGCGTTATTCCGTTGTCAACGGAGCTTCTTACGGTTTCGATACGCACATTCTGCATCTGTGCGACAAATTCTTTTCTTTGCTCTTTGGGCAGTCCGTTCATAAATCCGATGAAACCGCATAATCGTTTGTTCTTGAATGACGCAAACTGCTTTTCGTTTATAGCCATGACCTTTGAGAGCATAGGCTCTTTCTTGATAAGCCACGGACTTACTATTATCGCAGAAGTAAAATACTGCGGATATTCCGCACACAGCTTAACGCTAAGCTGTGCGCCGAGCGAAAAGCCGACAAGCGTTACCTTTTTGCCGATGTCGGCTATGAAATTTGCAAGCTGTTTTACTGCTGTTTCGGTATCGAAAATCTCGCCTGCGGCATCTCCGTAGCCCATGATATGCGGAATAATAAGATGATATTTTTCGGCAAGCGGATATTGCCTGCCGAAGCTGTGGACAAAGTTTGCCCCGTGCAGAAAGACGATTGTCTTATCGTTTTCTTTGCCGTATTCATAATAGTGCATACATTTCCCTCCGTAATTTTTCTTGTTGCTGTAATTATAGCACGGGTGAGGGGGATAGTCAAACAAAAAAGCCGTGCGGTTATGCACGGCTCGTGTTATATCAAATTATCCTATAACCTTCTTTGCAATATCTACCGTTTCCTTGGCGTCCTTTGCGTAGAAGTCTGCGCCTATCTTTTCGGCGTACTCGGGTGTAAGTACCGCACCGCCGACAACCACCTTGCAAGGAAGTCCGTTGTCACGGATAAGCTTTATGGTTTCTTCCATGGATTTGAGCGTAGTGGTCATAAGTGCGCTCAGTCCCACCAGCTTTACCTCGTGTTTTCTTGCGGCATCGACTACCGCCTGATATTCAACGTCCTTGCCGAGATCTATTACGGTGTAGCCGTAGTTTTCAAGCAGTACCTTTACTATGTTCTTGCCTATGTCATGCACATCGCCCTTTACCGTTGCAAGCACTATCTTGCCCTTGCTCACCGTTTCGGAATTGTTCTTTGCAAGGTGTGCCTTGATAACATCAAAACAGCTCTGTGCAACGCCTGCCGATAAAATCAGCTGAGGGAGGAATATCTTTCCCTGCTCAAACAACGTACCTGTCTTGTCAAGGGCAGGGATAAGCCGCTCGTTTATTATTACCATCGGGTCGGTGTCGGTAAGCAACTGCTCGGTTATCTTCGCCGCATCCGCCTTAAGTCCGTTGTCGATGGCATATTCAAGCGTTACCTCGGAGGATTTCGGCTTTGCGACTGCCGTTGGGGTATCACTGCCGTAAGCGGCAATGTATTCTACCGAGTTCACATCTATTGCCTTTAACAGCTTGAACGCTCTTACAGCGCCTGTCATAGACGCTACGTTGGGGTTTATAATCGGCAGATCAAGACCGTTTTCAAGCGCCATCGTAAGAAAAATGTGGTTTAAAAGCTCACGGTTTGGCAGACCGAATGATATATTCGATACACCGAGTACCGTTCTCACTCCGAACCTTTCCTTTACCGCACGCACAGCCTTGAGCGTTTCGTTTACCGCAAGCTGTTCTGCGGACGCTGTAAGCGTGAGGCAGTCTATCGCTATATCCTCTTTCGGAATACCGATTTCCTCGCAACGCTTTATTATCTTTTCGGCAATGGCTACACGCTGTTCGGCTTTAGGCGGTATGCCGTCCTTGTCAAGCGTCAGACCTACTACTGCCGCACCGTATTTCTTTACGAGCGGAAGAACGTTTTTAAGGCTCTCCTCCTCGCCGTTTACCGAGTTTACCATAGGTTTGCCGTTGTATACACGCAGTGCCGCTTCAAGTACCTCGGGGATAGTGCTGTCTATCTGGAGAGGTACGTTAGTAACGCCCTGAATGCTCTTGACAGCCTTTATCATCATTGCCTTTTCGTCAATGTCGGGAAGTCCAACGTTAACGTCAAGTATATCCGCTCCTGCGCCGACCTGCTCTATAGCCTGACCTAAGATATAGTCTATATCATCGTTTATAAGCGCCTGCTTGAACAGCTTTTTACCGGTAGGGTTGATACGCTCACCGATTATCCTCGGCTGGCTTACCTCTACAACATTTGTGCCGCTGCATATCGTGCAGACACGCTCTATCTTCTTAGACTCATACTTTCTGCCCTTTACCTTATCGGCTGTACGGCGGATAAATTCTGGTGTTGTACCGCAGCAGCCGCCGATTATTCCTGCACCGAGATCAGCTATCTCAACGGCATAGTCGCTGAATTCTTCGGCATCTATAGAATATTCGCCTGTGGCGGGGTCGGGAAGCCCTGCGTTCGGCATTACGATAACGGGTATCTTTGACTTTTCGCAAAGTGTTTTGATTATAGGCATAAGCTCCTTCGGACCCAGAGAGCAGTTCACGCCGACTGCACTTACACCAAGACCCTCGCACAGCAGTATTTCCGCCTCGGCGGGACAGCCTGTAAAGGTACGTCCGTTTTCCTCGAAGGTCATACTGCATATTATCGGAAGGTCGCAGTTTTCCTTTGCGGCAAGTATAGCGGCTTTAAGCTCGTATAAGTCGGTCATCGTTTCGAACAGAACAACGTCCGCACCTGCCTTATAGCCTGCAACTATCTCCTCCCTGAATATGTCGTAAGCCTCCTCAAATTTAAGGCTTCCCGTAGGCTCAAGGAGCTGTCCTATAGGACCTATGTCAAGAGCGCAGAAAACGTCCTTTCTGCTTTCTTTTATCGCTTCTTTACAGTTTATTATTCCTGCGGTGATAATTTCATCTACGCTTTTACCGCTGTGGCTTAGCTTGTAGGAATTTGCACCGAATGTATTTGCGGAAATTATATCCGCTCCTGCGTCAATATAACTGCGGTGTATTTCTTTGAGCAGATCCTTTGCGGTAAGGTTTAAAAGCTCGGGAGTTTCGCCCGTCTTAAGTCCCTTAGCCTGCAGCTGAGTACCCATAGCACCGTCGAAAATCAGCAGTCCTCTTTGTTCAAGTAATGTTTTAATTTCCACAGTGACCTCCGCTTTTTCTGAATTTGCATCTGTCCTTCATATTACAGCTTTCACAGCCTCTTGTACTCCTGTCAACTTCGCCCTCAGACAGCCCTATAAATGCTGTTACCGATTTTGTAGGCACCATCATATTGCTGTTCATTACGGTAAGACCTATCCTTTTCTGAGCCTGCAGAAGCGTCAGTAAATCAAACTGTATATCAAGGGGCAGATCACCGTAGCCGGGAGAATATCTCCATGTACGGCTGTTCGAGTGTACTTTTTCGAATATCTCTGTTTCAGCCCTGTTGCAGACCTGCTCTATTGCCGCACCTGCAAGGCTGTCAACGATAACTGCGCTTGCCATATCAGAAACCTGCAGATGCCTTAGAAGCACGTCTACTCCTTGTCCGAGCGTGGCGCACATAAGCACTATCCTGTCGCAGTTCTTTAAATGAGCGGCGGCTGAGCTGCCTTTGAGAATTATATTGCTGTCCGAAATTCTGACACCATCGTCCGTAAAGCTTATCGGGTATACGGCATAGAGATATTTCGGGCTTGCGGCTTTCAGCAGCTGTTTCTCGCAGGAATCGAGCATTGCGAGCATCTGCTCGTTATCCGTGCCGTTCTTACAGCCGAGATAACGCAGAGCCTCGTTCCTGTCTATCGGCTGAAGTATCATAACAGATCCTTGATCCCGTTGTAGATGCGTGATGCGACAGCAGGGTTATTCATAGCGTAAAGGTGTATGCCCTGCACATCGTTTGAAATAAGGTCAACTATCTGGTCGATGGCATAGGCTATTCCTGCACTCCTCAGCGCCTCGGGGTCGTTCTCATACTTCTGCATCATCTTTACGAATTTTGAGGGCAGACTTGCGCCGCAGAGCGTTACCATACGTTCAATCTGCTTTTTGTTTGTAACGGGCATAATTCCTGCGGCAATAGGCACGTCTATTCCTGCGGCTCTTGCACGCTTTTCAAAATCGTAATAGCAGGAATTGTCGAAGAAAAGCTGTGAAACAAGGTGAGATGCACCTGCGTCAACCTTTATTTTCAGGTTCTTTATATCTTCCTCGGCGCTTTCTGCGTCAACGTGGGTTTCGGGGTAGCACGCACCTGCAATATCGAAATTTCCTTTTGACGCTATATATGCCGTAAGGTCGCTTGCGTGGGGAAAATCGTTCTTCGGTTCTTCGTCGGGCTTGTTGTCGCCTCTTAAGGCAAGAATGTTTTCTATTCCGTTTGCGGCAAAATCGTCAAGCATAAAATCGACATCATCACGGGTGCTGTTTATGCAGGTAAGGTGTGCCATTGCTTCGATACCGTATTTTTCCTTTATATGCGACGCTATCTCGCAGGTGGAGCGGTTTGCACGGTTTCCGCCTGCGCCGTAGGTCACGCTGATATATGCGGGATTTATTGCCGCAAGTCCCTCGATGGCATCATACACCGTTTCGATGGGGAAATTCTTGTTGGGAGGGAAAACCTCCAGCGAAAACACCGTCCTGCCGGGTGTGTATAAGTCTTTTATTTTCATTCCGTCGTTCTTTTCCTTTATATTTGTGTCGTTATCTTACTGTACTGCCATTGGGTGTATCCTTGTCGAGGAATACGACCTGTACTTTTTCTCCTGCGTCACAGGCAAGAAGCATACCGTTGCTTTCTTCGCCGCAGAGCTTTGCGGGGGCAAGATTTGCAACGAATATAATTTTCTTTCCGATAAGCTCCTCTGGAGTGTAGTATTCGGCAATGCCCGATACTATCTGTCTGCCGCCTCTTGCATCGTCCACCTGAATTTTAAGCAGCTTCTTTGACTTCTTTATCTTTTCGCAGGCTGTAATCTCGCCTGTTCTGAGCTTGACCTTTGCAAAGTCGTCTATAGAGATTATTCCTGCCTTGTCAAGATCCTCGTCCTCCTTGATTACGGTCTTGGGCTTCATAAGGCGTTCAAGTTCTGTAATCTCGCTCTTTATGTCGATTCTGGGGAAGAGAACTCTGCCCTTCTTTACTGTAACGTCTGCACGAAGAACGCCGAATGTGCCGAGCTTGTCGAAAGCGGTATCTTCTGTACCTGCGCCTATCTGCTCCCATACCTCGGGCATTGTTGCGGGCATAAAGGGGCTGAGCAGTGCAGAGCAGATACGAATAGTTTCAAGCAGGTTATAGAGTACGGTCGCAAGACGGGCATTGTTGCTTTCGTCCTTTGCAAGTACCCACGGTGCTGTTTCATCGATATACTTGTTGGCACGGGAGATTACCTTGAATATTTCCTCAAGTGCCTTTGAGTGCTGAGCCTGCTCAATAAGGGGAGTAACTGTATCGCACAGCGACTGAGCCATACCTATAAGCTGATTGTCAAGCTCGTCTGAAGCTCTGTCTGTGGGCAGCGTTCCGCCGAAATACTTGTCAGCCATTGCTACTGTTCTTGAAACAAGGTTTCCGAGATCGTTTGCAAGGTCTGCGTTTATTCTTGTGAGCATAAGCTCATTTGTGAAGTTGCAGTCACTGCCGTAGGGCATATCACGCAGTATCTGATAACGTACAGCGTCAACGCCGTAACGCTCGCAAAGCACAAACGGATCTACAACGTTGCCCTTTGATTTGCTCATCTTGTCGCCGTTGAAATTTATCCAGCCGTGACCGTAAAGGTGCTTGGGCAGGGGCAGATCGAGCATCATAAGGATTATAGGCCATACGATAGAGTGGAAACGTACAATTTCCTTTGCGGTCATATGCATATCTGCCGGCCAGTATTTTTCAAAATCGTTGTACTTTTCGTTGCCGTAGCCGAGCGCACTGATATAGTTTGAAAGTGCGTCTACCCATACATAAACAACGTGCTTGCTGTCAAAATCAACGGGTATGCCCCAGGTGAAGCTGGTTCTTGATACGCACAGATCCTCAAGGCCCGGCTTTATGAAGTTGTTTACCATTTCGTTTACACGGCTCTTAGGCTGTAAATAGTCGGTTTCGGTAAGGAACTTTTCGATCTTGTCGGCAAAATCGGAAAGGCGGAGGAAGTATGCCTCCTCGTTTGCTTCTTTTACCTCACGTCCGCAGTCGGGACACTTTCCGTCTACAAGCTGGCTCTCTGTCCAGAAGCTCTCGCACGGTGTGCAGTATTTGCCTTTGTAGGTGCCTTTATAGATGTAGCCCTTTTCGTACAGCTTCCTGAATATCTTCTGTACGGTTTCTATATGATAGTCGTCCGTTGTTCTGATGAAACGGTCATAGCTTATGTGCATTGTTTCCCAAAGACGCTTGAAGTTAGCTACTATCTCGTCAACGTATTCCTTGGGGGTCACGCCCTTTTCGGCGGCTTTAAGCTCTATCTTCTGACCGTGCTCGTCCGTGCCTGTAAGGAACATTACGTCATAGCCCTGCATTCTCTTGAAGCGTGCTATCGTGTCACACGCAACCGTTGTGTAACAGTGACCTATGTGAGGATTACCGGAGGGGTAATATATCGGTGTGGTTAAATAATATGTCTTGTTCATTCTATTTTCTCCTTGTTTTTAAGTGATATTCTGTCCGTGTTTTTTACATTCGTGCAGTACCGCACATTCGGCACATATTGCACATTCGTGCATACACACCGTTCTTTGCGTTTTTAATTTTCAGGATCATAAGAATCAGTCCTTCCGAATGTAATTTATATGTTTATTATGGTACAGGTCATAAGTTCCTGATGCCTATACATAAATTTTAGTATACCACTATTTAGTCGGTTTTGCAATAACGCAAAAATTTTTGATGCAATTTTTACATTTTGTCTAAAAAACCCTTGATTTTTTTCGGTTTTTCTAGTAAAATATATTTGGTGTATTATTTTCGGCCGTTTTATGCCTTTTTCCGAGACTTTTCACAGGCTGATTCAAAGATACAATTATAAGAGTAATTTCCGCATACAAGGCAGTTACAGGGTTATAGCCTTCGGCGGACACAGGAGCAAACCATTTTTAAGATAAAAGAGGTAAGAAAATGTCAAACAGATTATTTCAGGGCGTAGTTCATCAGATGAGAGATACTATCGGTCGTGTTATCGGTGTTATCGATGAAAACAGTACGATAGTCGCTTGCAGTGAGCTTTCCAGGATAGGAACAAACAGCGACTTCTTTACAATTGAGCTTGGTGACTCACACGATGTGTTCATCCGTGACGGCTATACATATAAGCCCTTCGGCGTTCATGTAAAGCCCGATTATGCGGTATTCATCGAAGGTACGGACGATCAGGCGGCAAAGTATGCCTCTATCCTCGCTATCTCACTGTCAAGCATCAAGCAGTACTATGACGAGAAATATGACAGAAACAACTTCGTGAAGAATATCATTCTTGATAACGTTCTTCCCGGCGATATAACGCTCAAGGCAAGAGAGCTTCACTTCAATGCGGATATAAGCCGTGTTGTATTCCTTATAAGCATCGTTTCCGCAAACGAGGTTTCGGCTTATGACGTAATACAGAACCTGTTCCCCGATAAGAACAAGGACTTCGTGTTCAATATCACAGAAACCGAAATCGTTCTTGTTAAGGAAATAAAGGCAGGCATAGACAACAAGGACCTCGAAAAGCTCGCACGCTCCATCTCGGATACGCTTTCGGGAGAGTTCTTCACAAAGGTAAACGTAGGTATCGGTACTCCCGTTACAGGCATAAAGGATCTTGCCCGTTCCTTCAAGGAAGCACAGATAGCTATTGAGGTAGGTAGGGTGTTCGATACGGACAAGACTATCGTAAGCTACGATAACCTCGGTATCGCCCGTCTTATTTATCACCTGCCCACGACCCTGTGTGAAACATTCCTGAAGGAAGTTTTCAAGAAGGGCTCAATAGAGTCGCTTGACCACGAAACGTTATTCACGATACAGAGATTCTTCGAGAACAACCTCAACGTTTCCGAAACGTCAAGAAAGCTCTTTGTACACAGAAATACACTGGTTTACAGACTGGATAAGATAAAGAAACTCACAGGTCTTGATTTAAGAGAATTCGATCACGCTATCATCTTCAAGATCGCTCTTATGGTCAAGAAATACCTTGCCGCAGATCCCGTCAAATTCTAATGCGGCGGGTCGCCGCTGACTGTTCCGACCTTTAAAAAAGTTTGCGTGCAAGCGTTACTTACGCTGACGGTCGGGTGTAAACGGCGGTGCAAGGCACAAACCAAGACGGCAGTGCCGCAGACAATTCCGACCTTTTGAAACGTTGCGTTTATGCGTAACACGGTGAAACGGTCGGGAATAAACGGCGGTGCAAGACACAAACAAGGCGGCAGTGCCGCAGACAGTTCCGACCTTTAGAAATGTTGCATTTATGTGTAACACAGTGAAACGGTCGGGAACAAACGTTGGCGGGAAGCACGATGCTTAAAGTACCGCAGACAATTCCGACCTTTAGAAATGTTGCATTTATGCGTAACACAGTGAAACGGTCGGGAAATAAAGTCGAATTTAATAATACCGGACTATTCAGACAGATACTTGATTGTGCTTGTCTGAATATTTGGTGTAAGAGTGTCATTGCAAAGCTGCGGATTATCGGCAATATCGGCCGGATATGAGGAGAGAAAAGTTGAATTACTCCACCATACTTTTGATTGTTGAAAAATAAGTGTTTGAAAAGTATTGTGGGTGCAGAAGGGGATAGCATTGTGATTCCCCCGGTTACGCCATAACCGGACTGCATCGCTGTGTGCCGTTATTGCACGGCAGGTATCAGGAAGGAATGGTAAAATGGTTGAATTAAAGAACGTTGACGTTCATTTCAAGGACGGAGGCGGAGTTGACGCTCTTAACGGTGTCAATCTCAGAATAGAGGACGGCGAATTTGTATTTATAGTCGGTGACAGCGGTGCCGGAAAATCGACATTGCTCAAACTGCTGACAAGAGAGATAGCGCCGACATCGGGCAGGGTATTCGTAAACGGATATAATCTTGCCAAGATAAAGAATAAGAAGATCCCGTATTTCAGACGTTCCATAGGAATGATATTTCAGGATTTCCGTCTGATACCGGATCTGAATGTTTATGACAATGTGGCTTTTGTACTGCGTGTTACAAACAAATCCAAAAAGACGATAAGACATAGGGTGCCTTATGTTCTGAATCTGGTCAAGCTGGCAGACAGGGCAAAATCCTATCCTGAGAAGCTGTCGGGCGGTGAAAAGCAGAGAGTTGCGATAGCCAGAGCCTTTGCGAGCGATCCTAAGCTGATTATAGCAGACGAGCCTACGGCAAACATCGACCCCGCTTTGTCCTATGATATAGTAAAGCTGCTCAAGGAAATCAACAAGTGCGGTACTACCGTAATAATGGTTACTCACGAGCATAGCCTTGTCGAATATTTCGGCGGAAGAATCGTCAGCCTGAAAAACGGCGAAGTTATTTTCGACGAATATGTGGAAGGTGAGGCGCAGGATGAATAATTTAAGCTACTTGATAAAGCAGGGCATAAGATCGGTATGGAAGAACCGTTTCATGTCATTTGCCAGCCTCTGCATTATGACTGTCAGCCTTATTTTAGTCGGAATGTCGGCTATAGTGATGCTTGACTGCGGAATAATACTCGACAACGTTTCGGACAAGAACGAGATAAGCGTTTATCTTAATGATGACGCAGATATAAAGCATATAGGCGAGGTGCTTAAAAGCAACACGCTGACGGAGAAGGTGGATTTCGTTTCCGCCGAAGAAGGACTCAAGAAGATGGTCGAGCAGTACAGCGAGCAGAAGGAGCTGTTCCAGAATCTTCCGTATAATCCCGTTCCTGCGACCTATATGGTAACTATAAACGACCTTGATAAGATAAGCACTGCCGTTCAGCAGTTCAAGGCGATAGACGGAGTTTACAAGGTGAATGCGCCTATGGATTTTGCCGGATTTATCAAGGACCTGAGAACGACGTTTACGATTATCGGAATAGTGCTTATAGTGGCGCTCGGTACGGTAAGTGTTATAATAATTTCGAATACAACAAGGCTCAGCGTTTTCTCAAGACGCAAGGAAATAGCGATAATGAGAATAGTCGGAGCGACAAATTCCTTTATAAAGACCCCGTTTTTTGTGGAGGGATTGTTCATCGGACTTCTTTCGGGACTGCTTTCGTGGTTTGTGACAAAGCTCGTTTATGAGAATCTGTACAATCTGTTTACGCAGAACCTCGGAATGTGGAATGCACTCGGAATGGGCGACATACTGCAGTTCTCGGAAATCGGCTGGTATGTACTGGCGGCTTGCTGCGGTGCGGGCGCACTGCTCGGAGCTATCGGCACGGTACTCAGCACAGGCAAATACCTTAAGGTATAACGGCGAAAGGATATAGGATGAAGCTGAAAAAAATTCTGCACTCTCTGACCTCGTTCGTCACAATATTTGCATTGACATCGGGTATAATCATAACGTATGCTCCGGCAGGTGCGGAGAATCTTACTGTTGATGATATAAAGGACAGAATAGAGCAGATAAAACAGGACAACGCTCAAAGGCGTGATGAAATAGACCGTATCGAAGGCGATATAACCGATAAGCAGGAAAACCTCGACAAAGCCGCCAATCTGCTGAACGAGCAGAAGGAGCTTGTTGACTACTACTACAATCTTGTTTATTACAAAAATCAGGATATAAGCACTCTGCAGGGCAACATAGACACGCTCACAGACGAGATAGCGCAAAAGGACAAGGCTATAGCGAAAGCAGAAACCGACATTGCCGAGCTTGACAAGGAGAACAAGCAGAACCTTGAAAAGTTTGCGCAGATAGTCAGAACAATGTACACGACCGGCTCTGCGGATATGTTCGGGGTACTGGCAGGCTCTGCCGATTTCTACGACCTTATGATAAGCAGTGAGGTCGTTGGAAAGATAAGCGAGCAGAATCTTCAGTTCATGAACGAGCTTACCGCAGATATGAAGAAGCTGGATTCGGACAAGAAGCTGCTTGAAACCGACAAGAAGGATCTTGAGGGCAAGAAGACCGAGCTTGATACGCAAATGACAAAGCTGCTCAGTGAAAAGGAGGAGCTTGACGGTCTTGTAACGGATGCCGAAAGTGCAAAAAGCACATACGAGTCCGATTACAACAAGTATTCGGCGGCAGTAAGCGAACTTGAGGATCAGAAGAGCAATCTGCAGTATCTGATAAACGTAAGCGAGGCTGATATTGAAGCGTATGAAGAACAGATAAAAGAAATCATAAAGCAGCAGACCAATCCCGACAAGGCATATCAGGAGGGCGAGTGGTACTGGCCTGTTCCGGGACGCTCGTACATATCCTGTAACTTCGGCTGGGATGCTGATTTCGGCAGATGGCATAAAGGCGTTGATATAGGCGATGGCGGTATTTACGGCGACAGCGTTCTTGCCTCAAAGGCAGGCACTGTAATAGTTGCCGAAACAAGCTACATACCCGGCTACAGCTACGGAATGTATGTCGTTGTCGATCACGGCGGCGGATATACCACGACCTACGCACATCTCAGCGATGTGTATGTATATGTCGGTCAGGAGGTAGCGCAGGGCGAATCGCTCGGTGCTGTCGGCAGTACGGGATATTCGACAGGTCCTCATCTCCACTTTGAGATAAGACTTAACGGCGAACCCGAAAATCCGTTCAATTATGTTACTATGGCATAAACGGCATAAAGGAATTACAGACAAACGAACAAGGAAAGGGTGAATCCCGAATGAATAAAAAAGTATCGCTTGGCGTTATGATAAGTCTTATAGCCGTAGCGTGTGCTATTACATTTGTACTGACTATGACGGTATCGCTAAATATGTACAACTCAATGGTAGCGGGTATACAGGAACGGGAAACCATCAACGCAAAGATAAAGGAAATAGATACATTTGTCCGCAGTTCGTCGATATATAAGCCTAACGAAAACACTCTGATAACGGGTATCGCAAACGGCTATATCAGCGGAACGAGCGACAAATACGCAAAATATTACACGGCAGATGAGTATTACAAGCTGCAGCAGCTACAAAGCGGCGTGATTATCGGAACGGGAATCGAAACCGTTGTAAACGGCGATTATCTTGAGGTCACGAACGTTTATGAAGGCTCATCGGCTGAGGTCGAAGAAATAACCAAGGGCTGTACTATAACGGCGGTCGGCGGAAAGAGCATACTCGAGATAGGTGCCGAGCAGGCTCAGGCTCAGCTTGACGGCGAGGAGGGCACAAAGCTCTCGGTTACTTACAGCACTCCCGACGGTGTTGAAAAGACGGTAACTCTTGTAAGACAGAGCATAAAGCTGACATCGGTAAAGGGTACGCTTATAGACGGTTACGCCTATATCAAGATATACACCTTCAACGAAACCACAGACGAACGTTTCATACAGCTTATAGACGAGTATGAGGCACAGTCGGTTCTCGGATATGTATTCGATGTGAGAGATGTGTCCGACGGTATCACAGAACCTGTGAGGGCAATGCTGAACCGTGTGCTTCCGAAGGCGCAGATAGCAATTCAGGTCGACGCAAACGGCAGGGATACGAGCTTTATAGAAACAGACGGAAATCAGTTTGTAAGTAAACCCGTAACGGTGCTTACAAACGGAAACACCGCCTGTCTTGCAGAGATATTTGCAATAGGTCTGCGTGACTTCGCAAAGGCGTCTGTAGTCGGATCGTCAACAGCGGGAAAGTCACAGCTTCAGACAACGCAGAGCTTCAAGGACGGAAGTGCGGTTTCGATTTCTACCGCAAATATAGTGCCTGTCGAATCCGATGATTTTGAAGATACAGGAATAAAGCCCGACTACACGGTTGATATTACCGCACAGCAGGCAGAACAGATAAAGTTTGCAGACAAGAAAAGCGACGTGCAGCTTCAGAAGGCGCTTGAGATAGTAGCTACAGAATAAGGATATTAATGGCGGAAAACTCCGCCCGCATCATATAAAAATAATTATGGAGGTCATTTACAATGGCAACACAGACAACTTTAACATCGCAAGGTCTTAAGGATCTCGAAGAAAGACTAGAACACTTAAAATCGGTCACAAGAAAAGAAATAGCTGAAAAAATCAAGGTAGCTCTTTCATTCGGTGACTTATCCGAGAACTCAGAGTACGATGAAGCTAAAAACGAACAGGGTATCGTTGAGGCCGAAATCGCAGAGATTGAAGCTACTCTCAAAAACGCAAAGGTAGTTGACGAGGACGAGCTTTCTACAGAGCACGTTAACATCGGTAACACGGTAGTTATCGAGGACGAGAGCGAAAAGAAAATCAAGTTCTTCTTAGTAGGTTCAAAGGAAGTTGATATGAAGGCTATGAAGATTTCCGACGAGTCACCTATCGGCAAGGCATGCATTGGCAGGAAACTCGGTGAGGAAGTATCGGTTGAAGCTCCCGCAGGAGTAAAGAAGTACAAGATAGTAGAAATAGACAAGTAAACTGAGAGGAAACAAAAAATAATGGAAAACAACAACGCAGAGCAGGTTGAGCTTACCGAAGAAGAACTTCTGGCACAGCTTGACGAACAGCACCGCATAAGAATAGAAAAGCTGAACGAATTAAAGGCAAACGGCAAGAATCCTTATGAGATTACAAAGTTTGATTTCACTCACAAGGCTCAGCAGATAAGAGATAACTTTGAGGAGCTTGAAGAAAAGGATGTAATGATTGCCGGCCGTATCACAAGCTGGCGTGATATGGGTAAGGCCAACTTTATTGATATCCGTGACGACAGCGGAAGAATGCAGGTTTATGTCCGCATTGACGATATAGGCGAGGATAACTTCAAGGAATTCAAGAAGTGGGATCTCGGTGATATTGTAGGCGTGACCGGTTTTGTATTCAAGACAAGACGAGGAGAGATAAGCGTACATGCAAAGTCGATAAAGCTCCTTTCAAAGTCGCTCCTGCCCCTGCCTGAAAAGTGGCACGGACTGAAGGATAAGGAAGAGCGTTACAGGAAGCGTTATCTTGACCTTATCGCAAACCCCGAAATCAAGGATACCTTCGTCAAGCGTTCAATGATACTGCGTGAGATACGCAGCTTCCTTGACAGCAAGGGTTATCTTGAGGTTGATACACCCGTACTGCATACGCTTGAGATCGGTGCGGCTGCAAGACCCTTCGTAACACACCACAACGCTCTTGACATTGATATGTATCTGCGTATCGAAACGGAGCTTTACTTAAAGCGTCTTATCGTAGGCGGATTTGACAGGGTATATGAAGTAGGCCGTATCTTCAGAAACGAGGGTATGGATGCAACTCACAACCCCGAATTCACATCTATCGAAATGTATCAGGCATACACAGACTACTACGGTATGATGGATCTGATAGAAGAAATGTACCGTACAGTAGCGCTCAAGGTATGCGGCACTGATACAGTTCCTTATCAGGGTAATGAAATCGAAATCGGCAAGCCCTGGAAGCGTATGACTATGAAGGAAGCCGTAAAGGAATACACAGGTCTTGACTATGACAGCTGGACAAGTGACGCCGACGCAGTAGCTCAGGCTAAGACAAAGCACGCAGAGATTGCCGACACAGCCACAAAGGGCGAAGTGCTTATTGAACTGTTCGAGGAATTTGTAGAGGAAAAGCTGATTCAGCCTACTATCATCTATGATTATCCTGTAGAAAATTCGCCTCTTGCAAAGAGAAAGCCCACCGACCCCGCATTCACAGAGCGTTTTGAATACTTCATAAATGCGTGCGAATTCGGCAACGCATTCTCAGAGCTTAACGACCCCATCGATCAGCGTGAGCGTTTCACAAAGCAGGTTATGGAGAAGAGAAAGCAGGGCGCAAACGCTCAGATAGACGAGGACTTCTTAACAGCACTCGAATATGGCTTACCCCCAACGGGCGGTCTTGGTATGGGTCTTGACAGATTTGTAATGCTGCTTACAGACAGTGCAAGCATAAGAGATGTACTGCTGTTCCCGACGATGAAGCCGGAAGTGAAGTAAATATTTTAACGGGCAGTTCCTATAGGGATTGCCCGTTTTCTGAAATGAACAGAAATGCAAATCGGAATTTAATGGAGGGATGTTTCTATGAAATCTTTTGTTTGCA
>ULXA01060791.1_pt1 | contig 32572 bp, 30 predicted proteins | sample 1960861 | NCBI WGS metagenome assembly ULXA01 (sample SAMEA4835827, study PRJEB28245) | human gut metagenome | biome: gut microbiome; material: fecal sample | place: Denmark | collected 2008
ACCATTGATTTTAATGACTTTCCAGCCCCAAGCTTCGTATTTCTTGCCGGTATCTTCGATGGTCACATCCTTTGTCTCGGTAGAAAGCTGAATGTCGTTGGCATCATAGAACATGATGAGATTATCCAACCCTAATGCTCCGGCGATACGGCCTGAGCCTTGGGAGATTTCTTCCTGGATGCCACCGTCAGAAATATAAGCGTAGATGGTCTGTGGCATTACTTCTTCGAAACGTGCCTTCATGAACTTGGCTGCGATGGCTGCACCGACTGCAAATGTGTGTCCCTGGCCGAGCGGTCCGGAAGTGTTTTCGATGCCGCGCATGATGTCACGTTCGGGATGTCCCGGAGTAGGGCTTCCCCATTGGCGGAACTCTTTCAGTTCGTCCAGCGTGAACTTGCCGGTCAGGGCCAATGTAGAGTAAAGCATCGGTGACATGTGTCCCGGGTCGAGGAAGAAACGGTCACGACCTTCCCAAGCCGGATTTTCAGGGTCATATACCAGGAACTCTGAGAAGAGTACATTTACAAAGTCAGCACCACCCATGGCACCGCCCGGATGCCCGGAGTTGGCTTTCTCAACCATGGATGCAGCAAGGATACGGATATTGTCCGCCGCACGGTTCATAAGTTTGTTGTCGTTCATATTGAATCTAATTAATTTTGAATATTATCAATAGGTTATTTGGTCCTTGTAGGTTTTCCAAGGGCAAAGATAACTCTTTATGCGTAATTCACAACACTCGAAGAGTGTCTTTTTTATCAGTATTACTGCCTTTTTGCTGCTAAAATGATACTAAACGTATTTAGCTGATTTTGTGCGGTGCACGGTAGTTTTACTGTAACTCAATAGTAACGATTGATTTGGCCGGAAGTTTAATCTTGAGAATATCTTTATTGATTTTTACCTCTTTGAACGGAACGGGTTTCACATTGTCGGGATTTTCAAATGAATTGTAGTCCGTCAGATTGGTGGAAGTCAATATTTCACCAACTGCTTTCTTGGCTTTCGTTCCAGACAGATTGATGGTCACTTCCTGTGCATTGTCTGCATCTACGTTGGACATGGAAATGTGTATCTTGCCGTTTGGGTCTTTGGAGGCGGTAGCGCTGACCATTGGTATTCTGCGGTTGTCGCGTACATCCATCATGTCGCAGTTCAGCTCAAGAGGAATGTAGGTGGCATCCTGGTGTACATTGTACATTTTGAATACATAATAAGTGGGGGTGAGTACCATGTTTTTTCCGCTGGTCAGAATCATGGATTGCAATACATTGACGATTTGGGCAATGTTTGCCATTTTCAGACGGTCGGTATATTTATGGAAGATGTCGAAGCTGAGGGAAGCGACAAAAGCATCACGCAATGTATTCTGTTGGTACAGATGTCCGGGATTGGTACCCGGTTCAGTGTCCCACCAGGTTCCCCATTCGTCAAGCATAAGAGCCACGTTCTTTTGAGGGTCGTATTCATCCATAATGGTGCAATGCTTCTTGATGACATCTTCTATTTCGCGGCATTTGCCCAGTGTCCAGTAATAGTCGTCTTTACTGAATTGGGTGGCGGCGCCTTTACTGCCGTTCCATCCGCTGACGGTATAGTAGTGCAAGGAAAGACCGTGCATACGGCCGCCTACGCGGTCCATCAGCACTTTGGTCCAGTTATAGTCGTAGTCGCTGGCACCGCTGGCTATCTTGAAAAGGCTATTGCCGTCATAGTTGCGGCAGTAGGTGGAATAGCGGCGGTAGAGGTCGGCATAATATTCGGGACGCATGCTTCCACCGCAACCCCAGCTTTCGTTACCCACGCCGAGGTATTTTACTTTCCAGGCTTTGTCGCGACCGTTCTGGCGGCGCAGGCGTGCCATGGGGGAGTCTCCTTCGGAGGTCATGTATTCCACCCATTTGGCAAGTTCTTCTACGGTACCACTGCCTACGTTTCCACTGATATAGGGTTCACATCCCAGCATTTCGCAGAGATTGAGGAACTCATGGGTTCCGAAACTGTTGTCTTCGATAGTGCCTCCCCAGTTGTTGTTCACCATTTTGGGGCGGTTTTCTTTAGGGCCGATACCGTCCATCCAGTGGTATTCATCGGCAAAGCAGCCTCCCGGCCAGCGAAGGACGGGTACACGGAGCTCCTTCAGTGCATTGAATACGTCGGTGCGATAACCGTTGATGTTGGGAATATCGGAGTTTTCACCTACCCAAAGTCCACCATAGATACAAGTTCCCAAATGCTCTGCAAATTGGCCGTAGATTTCTTTGGGAATGATTTGCTCGCTCTGGTCTGTGTGTAAAGTGATAGTGGCACTTTTCTGTGCGAAGAGTGACAACGAGGTGGAGAGAAATATGCTACTGATAAATAACTTTGTGTTCATAGTTTTTTAGTGTTATTAAGTACTTAGTTCTTGAATCTTACTGCTGCTTCTTCGATGGGCAAACCAGCTTTATAGCTTTCGATGTAGGTGTTGAATCCGCTTACATCTTCGGCTGTCGGTGAGATTTCAATACCGGCATTTCCGGTGAATACATGCTTGTCCAGGAAGTCGGCAAGGGATTGGTCGTTTCCGTTGTTTGCAAGGTAGGAAGCGAGGAGGGCAATACCCCAGGCACCACCTTCGCCGGCTGTTTCCATAACGGAAATGGGTGAATTGATGGCAGCTGCCAGTATTCTCTGGCCTACTCCTTTGGTTTTGAAGAGTCCTCCGTGACCGGTGATTCTGTCTACTCTGATTTTTTCTTCATTGAAAAGGATGTCGTTGCCGATTTTGAGAACTCCCACTGAAGCATACAGATGGGTGCGCATGAAGTTGGCAAGGTTGAACTTGTCGTTTGCCGAACGTACAAACAGTGGACGTCCGTCTGCCAGTCCCGTTATAGGTTCGCCTGATATGTAGTTGTATGAAATGAGGCCTCCGCAGTCTGCATTGCCTGTCAGGGCGTGGTTATAGAGTTTTCCGTAGATTTCGTCCATATCTACGGGGATGCCCATCAGTTCCTGGTATTCTTTGAAAATATTGATCCAGGCATTGAGGTCGGAAGTGCAGTTATTGCAATGCACCATAGCTACGAGGCTTCCGTCGGGGGTGGTTACCATGTCAATCATTTCGTAGGGCTTGGACAATTCTTTCTCCAATACAATCATTGAGAAAGAGGAGGTGCCTGCCGATACGTTTCCAGTGCGCTGCTTTACGGCGTTGGTGGCAACCATGCCGGTTCCAGCGTCACCTTCGGGCGGACAGACGGGAATTCCTGCTTTCAGATGTCCCGATACGTCGAGGCGACTGGCTCCTTCGGGAGTAAGGAAGCCTGCGTTTTCACCGGCCGACAATACCTTCGGCAGAATATCTCGAAGCTTCCAGTCGTATCCTTTCGGAGCAATAAGTTTGTCGAACTTATCCACCATTTCAGAAGAATAGTTTTTGGTGATGAGATCGATAGGGAGCATACCGGAGGCATCTCCTATGCCCAGTACCTTTTGGCCGGTTATTTGCCAGTGGACAAAACCTGCAAGGGTAGTCAGGTAATTGATGGATGGAACGTGCTCTTCATTATCCAGGATGGCTTGGTAGAGGTGGGAGATGCTCCAACGCAGAGGGATGTTGTAGACAAATAGTTCGGATAGGGCTGCGGCAGCCTGGCCGGTATTAGTATTTCTCCAGGTACGGAAGGGTACAAGGATTTCTTCTTTTTCATTGAATGCCATATAGCCGTGCATCATGGCACTGACACCGATGGCTGCCAGGGTTTCTATCTCTGTATCGTAGAGGCTCTTTACATTGGTACGAAGGTCTGCGTAGCAATCCTGCAACCCATACCAGACAGCCTCGACGCTATATGTCCACAGTCCGTCGACTAACTGATTCTCCCAAGTATGGCTTCCCTGGGCGATGGGTTTGTTTTCCTGGTCAATCAAAACCGCCTTGATTCGTGTGGAACCGAGTTCTATACCAAGGATGGCCTTGCCTGCCTCAATGGTTGATTTTGCATCTAATTTCATGGTATTAATGATAATTTACGGATTTATAGTACGATTATAAACAACGGATTACTAATTGCAAACTACTAGTTACGTTTGTGGTACGTGTAATTAGTAGTCCGCAATCGGTAATCCGTAATGATTATCAGCAAAGTGCCTTGTTCAGCATATAGTAGACTTCATTCATGCGCAGTTCTTTTTTGAACTCGCTGATGGTGGTATTTTCATCGATGACTACCATTTCGATGCCGGCCATTTCGGCAAAGTCTTCCCAATATTCCACCGTCAGGTCGTAGGAGAAGCTGGTATGATGTGTACCTCCGGCCAGAATCCAGGCTGCAGCGCCCACCTCGAGGTTGGGCATTGGAATCCACAGTGCGCTGGCAACGGGCAACTTGGGCAGAGGCTTGCTCTTGATGCATTCTACTTTGTTCACAATGAGGCGGAAGCGATTGCCCAGGTCTACGATGGTAGCGGCTACACCTTCACCTTGCTTGCTGGTAAATACCAGGCGGGCTGTTTCGCTGTCGATACCGATGCTCAGACGGTGCACTTCCAGTTTCGGCTTCTGTTCGGCAATCAGTGGACAGACTTCCAACATGTGTGCCTGCAGGATGGCGCTCTTTTCTCCGTCGAAGTTCAGCGTATAGTCTTCGAGGAAGGAGCACCCCTTCGGCATGCCTTGACTCATCACCCAAGTGGTACGGTACAGTGCCGCAGTTTTCCAGTCGCCTTCGGCACCGAAGCCGTAACCTTCCGCCATCAGTCGCTGTGAGGCCAGTCCGGGGATTTGGTCAAAGTCGCCCAAATCGTTGAAGTTGGTGGTGAAGCCTTTGGCACCCGTGTCTTTCAGCACGCGGCGAATGGCGATTTCGGCCTTGGCGGAGTTCCATACTTTGGTGTAGGCTTCCGTACGTGCGTCTTCCAGTTCGGGAGCGTGGTCGTAGAGCTTGAAGTATTCTGCTACGAGTGCCTTCACGTCCTCGTCGCTGACAGCATTGTAGTGTGTCATCACATCATTGATGGGATAGTAGTCCACATGATAGCCCAATACTTGTTCGGCACTGACCTTGTCACCGTCTGTCACAGCCACGTTGTTCATCTGGTCGCCGAAGCGGATGATGAGCATATCCTGCGCATCAGCCCATGCGGCAGCTACGCGCATCCATGCGGCAATCTGGTTTTGGGCTTTTTCGTCCTGCCAGTGGCCTACTACCACTTTGCGGTTCTTTCGCATACGTGTCACGATGTGTCCAAATTCGCGGTCGCCGTGAGCCGATTGGTTTAGGTTCATAAAATCCATGTCCATCGTCTCCCAGGGAATTTCCTTGTTGAACTGTGTATGGAAGTGTAGTAATGGCTTCTTCAGTTCCTGCAAACCGTGAATCCACATTTTGGCAGGAGAGAAGGTGTGCATCCAGGTGATGACTCCGATACACTTATCGTCGTTGTTGGCGGCTTTGAAGGTAGCGGTTACTTCTTTGGATGAATTGACCGTACCTTTATATACTACCTTTACGGGCAGTTTCCCGGAATCATTCAGACCTTTCACCATTTCATTACTATGTGCGTCTACTGCGATAACTGCGTCACCTCCGTACAAGAGCTGTGCTCCGGTTACGAACCATACTTCATATTGTTCAAATGTGTTCATACAATTTATTTTTATAGTTTATATTTAAAGAATGATAGTTATTTCTGTCCATAATAAGCGTTAGGACCGTGCTTGCGGCTGAAATGTTTTTCTATCAGCAGCGGATTCATGGTCAGATTGGGGTTCACGGCATAGGCTATACTTGCCATTTTTGCCACCTGCTCCATCACTACGGCATTATGTACCGCTTCGTGTGCGTCTTTTCCCCACGAGAAAGGACCGTGGTTCTTTACCAATACTCCGGGAGTATGTACCGGGTTCAGCCCCTCAAAGCGTTTTACGATGACATTTCCCGTTTCCAGTTCATACGCTCCTTCCACTTCCTCCTTCGTCATGTCTGCTGTGCAGGGTATGGCGTCGTGGAAGTAATCGGCATGTGTTGTCCCGATATTCGGTATGTCACATCCGGCTTGTGCCCAGGCTGTGGCGTAAGTAGAGTGCGTGTGCACCACACCGCCGATTTCGGGGAATGCCTTGTAGAGAACCAGGTGGGTCGGTGTGTCTGAGGAGGGCTTTAACCGTCCTTCCACGACCTTACCGTCAAGATTCACCACTACCATATTTGTAGCTTTCATGTCATCGTAGCTTACACCACTGGGCTTGATGACTACCAATCCCGTCTCACGGTCGATGGCCGAAACATTGCCCCAGGTGAAGATAACCAGTCCATGCTTCACCAACTCAAGATTGGCATGGAATACTTTTTCTTTCAGTGCTTCTAACATAACTCTATTTTACAGTTTAAATTTCGGTGCCTTACGATATAGATTCTCGTTGAACTGATATAGTGCAGCTCCCCGTTTGGAGCCGGTTTTGTCTATTTTGTCCGTCTTTTCGATACAGTCCAGTTCGGCTATCCGCTTACGGAAGTTGCGTTTGTCCATGGCTTCTCCATAGATGGCTTCGTATAGACTTTGTAGCTGCGATAAGGTGAACAGCTTGGGTAGCAGGTTGAAGCCTATCGGCTCGGTAGAGGCCTTCTGCTGCATCAGCTTCCGTGCCTGCGCTACCATTTGCGGATGGTCGAAAATCAGTTCCGGCAGTTCGTTGATATTTACCCAAAATGCATTGTGTTTCTGCACCAGTTCTTTATCATACTCATTGATGTTGATTAGTGAGTAGTAGGCAATAGAGACAACACGTTCGCCCGGGTCACGGCCGATGGCTCCGAATGAGCCGACCTGCTCCATGTATACATTGTCCAGTCCGGTCAGTTCATGCAGTACGCGTTTGGCAGCATCGTCCACGCTTTCATCCTCTTGTACAAATCCTCCCATCAGAGACCATTCGCCCATTGCCGGCTGAAAGTTACGCTTCAGCAGCAGCAGGTTCAGTTCCCCTTCGTTGAAACCGAAAATGATGCAGTCCACGGAGACGTAGAATTTGGGGTTCTTACTATAATAAGTTGTCATAAGTATGTATATTTATCGTTTGACAGTTGAGTGTTACCAGAAATAAATATAGAATAGAGCACAGAGAATCACAACTCCCAGTGAAGCAATGACATCCCATTTATTCCAACTTTCTCTGATTAGTTTTTTGTAACTGCCGGTGAAGGTTATGGCTTCTATCTGCTCGGCAGTGGGTTTGGGAGTGAAACAAGAAACTACTGCCATCAGTACGAGCAGGAATACAAGCAGCCAAATTTCGAAGATGAGCCAGTTGGTCTGCCAGAACCAGCTGGTGTATTCCCAGTACCAGCCGTTCATGACGTCTTTACCGGTATTGGTAAAGATATTCGTCAGTAGGCGTACCATACCGATGATGAATCCTACAATCATGCCTACTTCACCCGCTTTCGGTGTAATCCGTTTTGAGAAGATACCCAATGCAAATACGGCTACCATGGCAGGAGCCAGGAGTGACTGGATGCCTTGGAGGTAATCGTATAGACTTCCTAGACTCATCATGATGGGAATCCATGCCATACCAAGGATAACAACTACTACTGTGGCAATACGTCCTACCAATACGTAGGTAGCTTCACTTTTACCTTTGCACATGGGTTTATAGAAATCTTCAGTGAAGAGAGTGGCACATGAATTGAAGAATGCAGCCAGCGAAGCAACCAGGGCACAGATGAAACCGATAGTTACAATGCCTTTTACACCGGCGGGCAACACGTCTTTTACCATAACGGCAAAAGCGGCATCTGTGTTTGACATGTCGAACTCGCCTTTGGCGGCCAGGGCTGCTGCCACCATGCCCGGAATGAGGAACATGAATACCGGCAGAATCTTGAAGTAACCGGCTGCAATGCTACCGCGACGGGCGCGCTTCATTACGACATCATTCGCTTCTCCTTTACTTTGTCCAAGCACACGTTGAACAATGTGCTGGTCTGTACACCAATACCAGAAACCGATGATGGAAGCTCCGATGAATACCCAAAAACCGGGATATTCCTGATACATCGGGTCTGCTTCACTCCAATGGAACATGTGGTTGGCACCGTATGCATGGCCGTCTGCTCCTACATTCATGGCATTGCGGGCATGTTCCATCATTTCTGTCCAGCCGGTAGCGATACTTCCACCACCTAGAGCTGACAGCCCCAGGAACAGAACGAGAAAGGAACCGATAATTAGAATAGGGGTCTGGATAGCTGAAAGGGTCATTACCCCCTTCATACCACTCAATACCGTGAAAAGACCGGTCAGTACAATCAGGCCGATAGCTCCGTACCAGAATGGTAGTCCAAGAAGAAATTCGAGGAAGATACCTCCGGTATAGGCTGTTACGCTCACTTTAGTCAGAATGTAGGCAATCAGTGTTATGATGGAGAGCCATGAACCCGTGCGTTGTGTGTAACGGTATTTCAGAAAATCGGGCATAGTGATGATTTTTCCCATCTTATTATTCAGCAACTGATAGAACGGAACAAACAACCATCCTAAAAGAAGAATCATCCAGCCTTGCATTTCCCAGTGAGCCATGCCTACTCCCGATTTTGCTCCGGTTCCGGCAAGACCTACCAGGTGTTCCGAGCCAATGTTGGCAGCAAAGATTGCTGCACCGATAATGTACCAGGGTTCTCCTTTACCAAATAGATAATCAGCACTGCTTGCTCCTTGTTGCATACGTTTGTCTTTCTGGACAGCACGCCATACAGCCCATATTACAGCTGCCATGCCGACTATGAGGATTACCCAGTCGAGCCATATAAATTCATGTGAATTCCAATTCATTGTACGATGTGTATTTAAAAGGTTATTTTTCTATAGTGAATTTAAAGATACATTCACTGTTGTATGTTTGTCCGGGTTCCAGTACGACAGAAGGCCATTGGGCTTTGTTGGGGCTATCCGGATAATGTTGTGTCTCAAGGCATACGGAAGCGCGCTGGTTGTAAGTAATGCCTTTTTTACCTTTTACGGTGCCGTCCAGGAAATTCCCGGTATATACTTGTATGCCTGGCTCATTGGTATAAACTTCCAGGGTGATGCCGCTTATAGGCGATGTCAGTTTGGCTGCCACTTGGGATAGGTCACCTTTAGTATTCAGTACCCAATTATGGTCATATCCGTTTCCGTTCTTTATTTGTTCAAAGTCAATCCGGTTGATGTCTTGTGCCACACTCTTGGGAGTGGTAAAGTCCATTGGTGTTTCTTTGACGGAGATGATGTCACCCGTTGGCATGAAAGTACTGTCTACCGGAGTATAGTTGTCTGCATTGATGTATAAGATGTGGTCTGTTGCTGCCTTTGAAGGATCACCTGATAAATTGAAATAAGAATGGTTAGTCATATTGATAACCGTCTTTTGGTCTGTTGTTGCACTGTATTTTATATCAATGGCATTGTCATCCGTTAACTTGAAAAGTACTTTTGCCGTAACATTACCCGGGAAATTCTCGTCTCCATCCGGTGAAATGCGGGTGAGCTCCAGAGTTGTGCTGTCAATGGGATTGGCACTGTATACTTGGTATTGCCATCCTTTGGGGCCACCGTGCAGGCAATGTCCGAAATTGTTCTGTGGTAACTGTATGGTATCTCCGTCAAGAACGATTTTCCCTTGGTTAATCCGGTTGGCGTAGCGTCCGATAGAAGCACCAAAGTCACTTGGTATGTTGATGTAATCGGCAATGCTGTCAAAGCCCAATACTACATCCTGCATAACTCCATTTTTGTCGGGTACCATAATGGATACAATACGTCCTCCAAAGTTTGTGATGCATACTTCCATGCCCGCTTTATTCTTCAGCGTATAAAGCTGTGTCTGGGCGTCATTGACTGTTGTTTGGAATTTTACTGGATCAAGACCGGACAGCGTAAGCGTTGTTTCTGTCTTTTGATTGCACGCAGTTAGCATCATTGCGGCAATTCCTGCAAGTAGAACATGTCTTTTCATGGTTTTGTATTTAATGTAAATGAGATGATTATCTTTCTTTGGGTGTAAAAGTAACACTTTTCTTTAGTGTAGGCTGTACACTTTTATATGTTATGCAACATAAGTGTCAAGAAACATATCTGTGCCAACTGGCTGTACAGATAGATGTGTTCGGAATAAACTTCTCGGATGATTTTGTTTTTAGAGTGGAAAACGGTGGAATAGGGGAGAAGAAAAAGGCGCTTCTCATTACTGGGAAACGCCTTTTATTTGAATGCTGATGTCTATTATTCTAATCTGCGGGCACCGTCGCTGATGACTACATCATATACTTTTGGGCTTCTGCCGAACTTCTTCTTGAATTCATCTTTTGCTTTTTCGATGAATGTACTGTACAATTCATCCTTTACCAGATTGATTGTACATCCACCGAATCCACCGCCCATGACACGTGAACCGGTAACTCCACAATCGAATGCAAGGTCATTCAGAAAATCGAGTTCTTCGCAGCTTACTTCATACAACTTACTCATGCCATGATGTGTTTCATACATCTTTTGGCCTACAGTTTCATAATCGCCTTTCTCCAGGGCGTCGCAAACGTCGAGTACGCGTTGAATCTCTTCGATGACATATTCTGCACGCATATAGTCTTCTGCGCTGATGTCGGCTTTGGCTTCTTCCAGCATGCCCATGGTAACGTCACGCAGGAATTCTACGTGTGGATGCTTCTTCTGAACAGCGGCAACAGCAGCTTCGCAGCTTTGACGACGTTTGTTGTATGCTGAAGATGCAAGTTCGTGTTTCACTACAGAATCTACAAGAACCAGACGATAGCCTTGCGGGTCGAATGGGAAATACTGATATTCCAGTGAACGGCAATCCAGGCGGATGAGGCTTCCTTTCTTTCCGAATACAGAAGCAAATTGGTCCATGATACCACAGTTTACGCCACAATAGTTGTGTTCTGTAGATTGTCCCACTTTTGCCAATTCAAATTTGTCTATCTTGTTGTCACCGAACAAGTCGTTCAAAGCATAGGCATAGGTACTTTCCAAAGCTGCTGACGAGGACATTCCTGCACCCAGAGGCACATCGCCTGCAAAAGCGGTATTGAAACCTTTTACATCTACACCGCGTTTCATCATTTCCCGGCACACGCCAAAGATATATCTTGCCCAGCTTGCGCGGGGTGCATCTTCTTCATTCAAGCCAAATTCCACGTAATCTTTCAGGTCGATGGAATAAGCTTTTACTGTGTTTGTGCCGTTGGGCTTTATTTCTGCAATCATTCCCTTATCGATTGCTCCGGGGAATACAAAACCACCGTTATAGTCTGTATGCTCACCGATAAGGTTGATGCGACCCGGAGAAGCATAAACAGCTCCCGTTGTTCCGTCAAAGTGCTTGATGAAACGGCTTCTTACGTATTCTATATCCATGATATTTATATTTTATAAGGTGAATAAATAAATTACCTATATTTTCTTGTTAATCGACCTTGATGTCCTTATTGACATTTTTGCAGCCTACCAAACCGTAGAACAACAGATAGCCAAGGGCTGCGATGATAACCCAGTAACTCGGCATGAAACCTGCAATGTCGGCCACCAAACCTTGGATAACGGGCAAGATGCCGCCGCCGCATACCAATACCATGAACAGACCGGAAGCCGCTGCCAGATATTTACCCAATCCTTCTACGGCCAAATTAAAGATACCACCCCACATGATGGAAGTACACAGACCTACCAGTACCAGATACATTGCATTGATGGGTACTTCTGCAAATCCGAAAGAGAGACCTCCCGTAGCACTTTGTTGGAGTACCGGCAGATTGACAAGCGAACCGGTAGATGAGAAGATGGCAAGGAATACCAAAAGTAAGCCTAATGCGGAAGTAAAGGTAAGCATTGCCTTACTGGAGATTTTTGCACCCAATGAAGCGCCGGCCAGACGTCCAATCAGCATGAGGAACCAATATGTACCTACAACAAAACCGGAAATGGTGGAAGAAATGCCTGCTCCTCCCTTTTCAATCGGATCGGTCAAGAACAAGTTCAGAGTACCCGGTACACCAACTTCGACACCTACATATACAAAGATCGCTATAGCTCCCAAAATGAAGTGGCGGAATTTTAAAGCGCCTGACATCAACTTACCGATAGGTTCTGTTGAAGTTGCAGCATTGGGTTCCGGTATGGGCACAATCAAAAGAACGAAGAACGCGATGGCAAATACAGCCATTGCTGTGTACATTACAGGGAATATCTGAGAGATAGTAGCTTTTTCAATGGAACCGGCAATCAGGATACCTACGAACATCGGAGTAATGGTGGCCATTACGGAGTTGAAAGAACCACCCACTTGGATAAGCTGGTTTCCTTTGTTACCTTCGCCGCCGAGCTTGTTCAGCATCGGGTTGACTACCGTATTAAGCAAACACATGGAGAAACCGGCGATGAAAGCGCCAATCAAATATACGGCAAAAGCCATATCAGGGCTTGAATGACCGGATAAATATTGGATACCTACACCGATAAAGCCTACAGCTACTGCTATCAATGCCGTTTTTTTATACCCTACCCGTTGTAGTAAGATGCCGCTTGGTATTCCCATCACTGCATATGCAATAAAGTTACCAAAGTTACCCAACATCCCTAAAGCGTTGGATACTGAAAACTGATTTTTCAGTACGATTCCCATAGGGGCAGCAAGGTTGGTAACAAATGAAATCATACCAAAAAGGAAGATCATCGTGATAATTGCGATGAGTTTACCATTCTGTTTTTGTTGTGTCATGGTTTTGTAAAATTAATAAGTTTATAAATTGGATTAGTTATTTCATTCTTGTACACCAAACTTGTAGATTGTCACTTGCTGGTACTCATCACCCGGTAGCAATACTGCCGACGGAAAATGGGACTTGTTGGGCGTATCGGGAAAACACTGGGCCTCAAAGCAGACTGCACTTCTTGCAGGGAAAGTGGCTCCATGGGCACCTTCAAAGCCCCCGAGCCAGTTTCCTGTGTAGAGCTGGACGCCATTTTCAGTGGTATATACTTCCATCGTTCGCCCGCTGTTGGGCTCTATGCAGGTGGCTGCAAGGCTCAGCTCTCCACTTTCAGTCTTGTTCAGTACATAGCAATGGTCATATCCTGCGCCATTCACAATTTGTGTATGTTTCTCATCAATTCGTTCACCAAGAGTATGGGGAGTACGGAAATCCATAGGAGTACCTTCTACCTTCAATATCTCTCCGGTAGGAATGGATACTTCATCGATGGGTACATAAAAATCTGCGTTGATGGTAACGATATTGTTTAAGACTGTAGGGGAGGGATTGGCTATACCGGCAAGATTGAAGAAACCGTGATTGGTCAGATTGACGATGGTGGCTTTATCGGTAGTAGCCCGGTATTCGATGACCAGAGCATTGGTCTCATCCTCCAGGCGATAAGTCATTTCTACTTCGAGATTTCCGGGGAAGCCCTCTTCGCCGTCAGCGGATGTGTAGTTGAAGATGACTGTTGATGGCTCTGGCTGGACAGCATCCCATACACGGGTATGAAAACCAGTCGGACCACCATGCAGTGAGTTGGGACCATTGTTGATTGCCAATTGGTGCTCTTCGCCGTATAAAGTAAACTTTCCTTTAGCTATCCGGTTACCGTAGCGTCCGATGGTAGTGTTTAGAAAAGGTTCCGGGCTGTTGATTACATGTTCAATACTGTCGTGTCCTAATACAACATTGGCATATTTGCCATTTTTGTCGGGTACCATGATGGAAAGTATTGCACAGCCGTAATTAGTAACTGCAACTTCCATTCCCTGGGCATTCTTCAGGATAAACAAATCTGTCTTTTTGTTATTTATATCCTTTTGAAAGTCTTTTTGGTTCAAACCGGACAAATTACTTTCTGTTGGAGTAGTGTTTATCATATCCATGGTATTAATTAAATTTCTTGCAAATAAAAAGAAATTCTTTTGTTCCCCCAAGTAATTGGAAGGAAATGTGGAGAACATTTTAGGAAAGTTTAGCGTTTAACAAATGGAATACAAATTGATATTTTTTGTATGTTTGCCCCCGGAATCTAAAAAAATCACATCATTAACAGAAAGTTCTAATAAAAACAACGAATGTATCCTCTAAAATTTGAGCCTATTCTGAAGCAGACGCTTTGGGGAGGCGACAAGATTATTCCATTCAAACATTTGAATGATACCCTTGCCAATGTAGGCGAGAGTTGGGAAGTGTCGGCAGTAGAAGGCAGTGAGTCTATAGTGGCCAATGGTGCAGACAAAGGATTGACGCTGCCGGATATGGTCAGAAAATATAAGGAAGACCTGGTAGGAGAAGCCAACTATGCACGTTTCGGAAATAAGTTTCCTTTATTGATAAAGTTTATTGATGCCAAGTTGGACTTGTCGATTCAGGTACACCCGGGTGACGAGTTGGCTAAGAAACGTCATAACAGTTTTGGTAAAAATGAAATGTGGTATGTTATTGCTGCTGACCAGGGTGCCAAGCTGATTTCCGGTTTTGCAGAGCAGATTACTCCGAAAGAATATAAGGAACGAGTGTATAATGGTACGTTTGCGGATGTTCTGCAGACTTGCGCCATTAAACCGGGCGATGTGTTTTATGTGCCTGCAGGTCGGGTACATGGAATCGGTGCGGGAGCTTTTGTAGCAGAAATACAGCAAACGTCGGATATCACTTACCGTATTTTTGATTACAATCGTAAGGATAAGGATGGTAAATCAAGAGAACTGCATACAAGCCAGGCCATTGATGCCATTAATTTTGCAGATGTGCAGGACGATTTTCGTACGGAGTACGAGCAGGTGCAGAATGAACCGGTAGAAATGGTGGCAAGCCCGTATTTCACGACTTCCATCTATGACATGACGGAAGAAATCACTTGTGACTATTCTGAACTGGATTCTTTTGTTATCTTTATTTGTGTGGAGGGTTCTTGCCGTATTATTGATAATGAGAAGAATGAAGTTTCCGTACAAGCGGGCGAAACAATCCTGCTGCCAGCTGCAACCCAAGAAGTGACGATTGTGCCTGAAGGAGCAGTGAAGTTGCTTGAGACGTACGTATAAAAGTGCTCAGACTATATCGGATAAAAAAGAGGGGATGACGAATAAGACACAACCTCTTTTTTGATAACGCATTGTAAATCAAGCGTTGTTATTTGGTAGAACCGCTAAAATGTACTTGTAGGGGTACATGGACGGGGTTAATACTTAAAAAATCTGTCCGGCAAATATAGCACTAAAATTTGGATTTTTGCGCTCTTTTTGAGGGAGTTCTGTAAAATCCGTATATACAGAGAAAGATGCCGGATGCAGGGACAGCCTGAAAGACTACACCGGAACTCAAACCATGGATTTGGTCGGGGTTCCGGTGTGTTGTTTTTGGGAGAAGACTGCTATTCTTGCTTGTTTTCTACATTGGAGCCGGTGCTGGGAACGTCGGGGGTGTCGTCGAAGCGGAAACCTTTGTGAGGGGTGAACTGGACGATTTTCTTGTCGGGGGCGATTTCTTTTTGACCGGTGTTGATGTTGTAATAGGGTGAGCCTTTTTTGTGCTTGACGGTGAAGCGTCCGAATTTGTTGAGATGGACTTCTTCTGCATGGCTTAGTGCTTCGATGATGGTTTCGAGTACCGGGTCGATGATGGATGTTAATTCCCATTTGGGATAACGGATGTTGTTCTTTTCCAGTTTGGCGGAAACCGCTTCAATCAGTTCTTTTTTATTCATTACGCTTTGTTCTTTCGTTTTTATGTTATGATGTTTGTAAATCGCCGGATAGTCAGTCTGTCTGCGGAATATCCGTGCTTTCCCAGAGGGTGACGATTTCGCCTTCCAGTTCGCACATCACAGGCTTTGGGGTTCCGAGTGATACCGTTCCCGTGAGTTGCGTATGGGTGTCGTCGTCCGGTTTGCTGCCGATTAAACCGGTGAAACTTATCGGTTTTGACGAGTCGAACTGCTCTATGACCATTTCTTCCACGTTGTGATACCTGCGGCTGACGTTGAAGCGGAATTGCTGAACAGGGTGAACCATTACGATGCGGGCAAATGCCTTGGTCGTTAGCTTTACCCCGTTGGGGCTTCGGTCTTTTCTGCCCGTTTGGTCGAAGTCGAACCAGGCGATGCTATCTTCCGGGGTGATTCCGGCGGAGGATGACAGTCGGCTCACTTCCCTGTCGGACAGAGCCTTACCGAACAGGCGGAAGGTTCTGAAATAGGCATCCAACTTTTTCCCTATCAGCAGCTCGGCTTTGGATGCCTTTCTTTTGGGAGGATTGCACCGGAAGGTGTCTTTTTTCTCTCCATCAAGGTAAACGGTCAATAGGGTGCTGTCGTACACGATAGCCAATTCGTACCAATGGTCGGTGGTAAATTTGCCTACGGTGCATTCGGAGAACTTGACGGCGCACCAATCCACTGCCGCCACGTAGAGCAGCCCATCCATTATGCCGAAACAGAAGCTGTTTTCCTGCGTAAGGATGGCTCCGCCCTGCACGTTTTTGAAGCATACAGAGGTAAAGAGCGTGAAGGGCTTGTCACCGGCCAGCGACAGTTCCGGTACGGACGATGCCGGGAAATGGGCATAGTCGTAGGGCCCCAAGATGCCGTAGCCTGTGAGCAGTGCTTTGAAAGCACCCGGTCGTATTTCGCTTTCCTTTACCATGATATCGTTTCTTTTTTTGTTTGCGCTATTCCCCGTTGCGAGGCGGGGAAGTGCTGCCGACTGCACCCGGACATTAACGCATGGCTGTTCGAATAGCTATTTGCCGGTAACCGTTCCGGCTTGGGACATATATGCAATGGGAACGGGATGCGGGGACGGCCGGCATGACCCGACTCCATCCCTGTGCATCATTGAACATCTTTTTCCAGAATGGCATAATTCTAATTGTTTTTAAGTGTTACTATTTTGAATGCTCCGATGTCCGTTTCCCGAGTCAGCGACAAGAGAAACGGGCGTCGGAGGTAGTGAAAATTCATGTCACTTATCTTCGGTTGCAGTTTCAATGTACCGTTTTCTACTGCTCATCACTCGTCGAGGTCGTCATTTATGTCCGTACCGTTCCATCCGGTATTCATGGTCACAGTTACCTTAGCGTCGTTGAAAGACTTTTCCGAAATTAGGTTTCCGGATGCGTTGGTCTTGTAGTTGCGCTGTATGGGCACTCCGGCCGGGATGGTAACGGGCTGCAACTCTGTGGGATTCGAATCTTGCTTGGCAAACGCCAGACTAATCTGCCCCAGCGTTTCCCTCCCGGCGGAAGAAGTGAAGATTAAGTCGGAAAAGAGCGTAAAGTCATTAATGCTTGCGTTGCCTGTCTGATAAATTTCGTCGGGAGAAACCGAATAATTGCCGGAGGCGATTCCGGTCAATACATTGAACGTTTTCGGGACGGTGTAGCTTGCCGCCGTCATATATTTGCAAAGGTTATAAGCATCCTTCGTTTTCTCTTTGATGATGAGTTTGGCAAACGGGCGTGTCAGACTGGTCGAGAGTGTGCCAGACTTTCCGGCTTCTTTCTGCAACTCTGCGTGGCTGAAAAAGGCGTCACGGGCATCGCTGGTGAATTCTCCGTCCTTGACATAGTCAGTTCCGGTAATCGAAACGGCCCGCAGACCGTTGTCGGTGTTTGTCGCATAATACTTGTCGGCATAATGCGTATAGGTTACGTCGCCGATTTTTGCACTTGCATCCGTTGCAGCATTCGTCGCGATAAAGTCAGCCCAAAAAAGGCAGTCGTAAGTTGCGTTGTCAATCGTAAACTCGAATACCACATTGTCGCCGGACAGACCGGACTTTTCTTCCCGGTATTTCAACACAGGGCTTGCGTCTTTTGTTCATACTTCGAGGATGCAGCGCAGTTGGTGGTTCTTCGCGGAAGGCAACGCCCGTGTCCCGATTTGCACGAAGTCGGCGGGCAGCGAGGCGGTGAGGGTCACGCGGTTAGCGTCGGTAGCGGTTTGCAGCGCATCGGTTTCGTCCTGGCTGCACGAGGTCATCAGCCCCACGAGGGCGACGAGCCAAAGGTAAAGATGATACTTTTTCATGTGCTTGGTAATTTTGATTTTTAATTTATTGGTAATTCACTCTTTTTATCAATGTAGCAGACCGTCGAGGTCTATGTCTATATCTCCTTCAAATTCGTCGTCGATGTCCACACCGCCCTGCATTTCATTGGTGAGAAAACGGGCACGGACGGTGGTGAGGTGTCCCCGCCGATAGGGCACTTCCAGTCCTGTGGTGCGACTGATTACGTTGCCGCCGCTGTCCCGTATCTCCATCGAAAGGCTAACGAAGGATTCCGCACCGTTCACAAACACGAAGTCCGTTCCAATACGGCATTCTTCCGTGCCATCATCGGGGACGGCGAGCGGAATGGTATAGGCTATTCCCGTCCGCGAATCCGCAGGCTTGCCCGAAAGGACGTTGAACACCGTGGGCAGATAAAAGCCGTAGGAGAACGTGATAGTGAATGTTTCATCATCGGCACGCTGTTTCTTTGTCTTGCGGAGGAAGTCTTTCACGTCCGTAGCTATCAGTTCGTACTTCGCCAATGGACGCACCATATCTACTTTTATCTGAACCTTTGCATTCCATTCGTCACGATATTGCCGCAGGTCGAGGGCGGTAGTTCCGTAGAGGCAGTCGCGGCGGTCGGTGCTACCCGTGTAGGGGTTGGTGCAGGCGACATATTGCAAATCTTTGGTGTCATAATAGAGGTCAGTGTCCGTGCCTGCCGCCACGTAGTCCGTCCACACGGCGAGGGTGTATTCCACGGCATGCAGTTTCAACCGGATGGGGAGCGTGATTTTCCCGTCGCCGCCTTCTTCGGCATCCTCCATCACCGTCACCTGTCGGGATTCCGGCTTGCCCTCGCGCCACGCTTCGATGATGAAGCGGCGGCGGTAGTCCGTTTGCTCTCCGGCACGGGCTTTTGTGGTTCCGCTGCGTGCGTTTTTCTGCGTGATAATTTCCAGCGGAACAAGTTCCAAGTCGAGTGTGACTTCGGTATTGACTTCTACCAATGTGGGGTCAACGCCCTCTTCGCCGTCTTCCGTCATGGACGGGTAATCGTGTACACAACCGGCAAGGACGATTGTCAGCACAAGGGCGATAAATCCTATCGTGTATTTCTGTCTCATAAGCCGTTACTTTTTAAGGTTAAAGCGATAAACTACGGAAAGCCCTATACGAGTGATGCCCCAGTAGTTCTTGGTGCGGGTATCTATCCGTGCGCCGTTATCCATATTATAATAAGTATCGTAGCACATGTTGGCGTAGCCTGCGCCGAGGGTGAACTCACCTGCCCAATGCTCATTAAAGGGTAACAGATAACCGTAGCTGATGCCTGCGCCCAAGAGCGGACGGTCGGTGTCCTGATAGCGGTCGCGGTTCCACTTCACGTTGAACCAGCCTACATGTGCATGTACGCCGAAGAAGTGCCCCGCACCCGGCTTTGAAAGCCAGTAACGGGCTTCGGGCTGGATGGTAAACGTCTTCACGGCGTGTTTGCTGGCCACGTGCCACGGACACCACAGTATCGGAAGTTCTACGGAGAAGTGTTCGCTGACTTGCACGTCTGCCGCTACGTTCATAATGGTTCCTGCCCAAGCAGCGATGTTGGTCTTCATGCCGAGGTAACGACCGGAGGACGAGGGGGCGGTTCCGGTTTCCGCCGTTGCTTGTTCCGCTTGGGGATGGGGAGATTCCGCTTCACGGGGTTCAGGAGTAACAACGGGAGCGGTCGTTTCTTTTACGGCGACTTCCTTTTCTGCTTCTGCAATTTCCGGTGCTTCTTTCTTTGCGGCAGCAGTCGTTTCCGCTTCGGGAACCGGGCTTATGCTGTCTTTGAAGACATAAGCGGGAGCTATCGGCGAGAAACCGAGCGTGACCACTTCGCCCCATGCTGGATGAGCGGAAGAATGATTCACGGTCTTGAAATCCCGTTCCCGAAGCCCCAGCGTGTTAATTAGGTAACCTTTCAGGTTGTTGCTGCGCCAAAAGGCGATGCGGCGGTTGGCGGCATCCGTATCGCCGGAACCGTTGTAACCGTTCACATACAGCGTGTCTTTTCCTTTCTGAAAAGCACACAGCCGTTCCTGCAAGGAGTGCAAGGAACGGCTATTTTCGGCATATTTGGTTTTGAACATCCGAATACCGGAAGGATAATGGAAAACGATAAGACTGTCGTCCGCTATACGCGGAATGGTCTTCTGCGCCTGCGCAGGAGGCAGAAAAACCAAACCGGCGCCCCATAACAGCAAGACAGCCATGATTTTGCCGAATGATATGTTTCTATTCTTCATCATCTCGCATTATATTAAATTAGAATTTGCTCGGAGATAAACAATGCCCGGCGTACATACCGGCAAGGTACATACGAACAAGTCCGAATAAAGGCGTGTATAAGGAAAGATAAGGGCACAAAAAAATGCACGAAAAAAAGCGAAAGCGATTTCGTGAAACTGTTTAAAATCAGATATTTAGAAGCTAAATATGGGCGGTGCGATGAGAGAGTAGCAAAATATTTCATTTCGCCAAACGTTTGGGATAAATTATTTATATTTTTAACATACACTCCCATTTTCGTTCTCTGTTTTTCATTAAACGCACCATTTTGCTTTGGGCGCAAATATATGAAAATTATCGTTATTTCGCTCATGTTTGGCATCAGTTGTCCTTAATTGTCCTTAGTTGACCTTAATCGGACTACATGAAAGCCTACATCGTAGAGTAGGAGTTTCTACCAAAAAAGGGTTATTTTGCCTTTAATTAGCTTTTTGGGCTATAACTCTGCCTTGCACAATTTAATTAATGCGTTATTGTTCAATAAGTTACGATGTTGTCATCGTAAATAGTCAAAAAGAGGGGATGACTGTTATGGCCATCCCCTCTTTTTTTATCCGATATTCTATCTCTTTCTTCCAAATATTTTTCTGAATTTCTTCATTACCTTTACCCCCAATACTATACCGTCAAAAACAGCCATACCCGTGTTGAATGCTCTCATCATGGCATTTGCCTTGTTGGTAGCTGGTTCCAGCGGAGCAAAAATTTCTTGTGTAAGCCCAGTCATGATTTCTTTCTGGAGTCGTATTTCTTGTAGCAGCATGGCTTTTTTCTGGGCGATGCTTTCTAAAGTGACGGGAGTCGTATTGGTCGTATTATCCATGAATATTTCGAATTAATTGTCTAAGAATAATTCTGCGATAAGTTTTACTGTCGGATCAATAATGAGCTTTTTGCGGAATAGGACAAGCAGAACGATGAGTAGGATATGGAAGCACGTGATAAGTGCAAAACTCATCATTAGCCCGCCTACCAGCGGAGCTAAGATATAGACCAGCGTAAACGACAGATGAAACAGAACCACTACGCCGAGTATGACGACCAATAGCACCAATAAAAGTGTAGAAAGCAGTTTGGATAGTTTTTCGGTGACTTCCAGTTTGGTATATTCTTTTTGCAGCTCCAGGTATTTCTTGAATTCAATGAAGAGCTGCTGCATATTTTCTATACTTTTGTCGTCTGCAAACATAGTGGTTCTGTTTTTTACCTTATTCCGTTACCTCACCTTTAATTTCCGCAGCAATTTCATCTACCAAGTCTTCCATTTCGCTTCGGTTCAGACGAATCCCTTTCTTACGGAGAATTTCTGCGATTTTGTTACGGGTGTCTTCTCCTTTTTCAGGAGCAAATAAGATACCGAGGGCTGCACCTACTGCGGCGCCACCCAGGAAAGCTGCTAAAACATTTAATCCTTTCATAATGATATTCCTTTCTTTTTTGAGGTTCGTACGACAAAACTAACAAATCTTTTTGAAACTTTGTTCGGAATATCAGTTTTTTTATGATTGTCTTTATCTTCCAACTCCTTTTGGGGTGTTGTTTTGCGAGGTTTGCTTTTTTCTTCTCCAAAAGTCTCCATTCGTACGGCTCCCGCGATAGATTTTGTTTTCCTTGGTTTTGGCCTTAATTTCTTCAGTCTTGATTTTCTGGGCTTTTAAACCATCGGCGGTGACAAAAGGGTGTTCTTTTATTACTGGGATACTTTTCCCTATCAATTTTTGGATATCTTTCAGGTAAGGCAGTTCTTCCGATTCGCAAAAGGAGAGGGCAATACCGTCGTGGCCGGCACGTCCGGTTCGTCCGATACGGTGCACGTATGTTTCCGGAATGTTGGGCAACTCATAGTTGATGACGTGTGATAGTTGGTCCACGTCGATACCTCGTGCTGCAATATCGGTTGCTATCAGTACACGCAGTTCATGGTTCTTAAAGCCGGTCAGTGCTCGCTGTCGGGCATTCTGCGACTTGTTTCCATGTATGGCTTCGGCTCTTATTCCGGACTTACTAAGGGTACGTGCAAGTTTGTCTGCTCCATATTTAGTTCTGGTGAAGATAAGTACGGACTTGATAGCCGGATTCTTCAGCAGATGAATCAGTAAGTCTTTTTTCTCTTTTTTCTCAACGAAATAGACTGATTGGGAGATTGTGTCAACCGTAGACGATGCAGGGGTGACTTCCACTTTCTCGGGGTGCGTCAGCATGGAGTTTGCCAAGGTCTCTATTTCCGGAGGCATTGTGGCCGAGAAGAAGAGAGTCTGCCGTTTTGCTGGCAACAACTTTAATATGCGTCGGATATCATGTATGAATCCCATGTCTAGCATCCGGTCCGCTTCGTCCAATACGAAGAACTCGAGCGCTTTTAGGTTAATGAAACCTTGGTTGACCAGGTCTTGCAGTCGTCCGGGAGTTGCAATCAGTATTTGTACTCCACGTTTCAGTTCGTCTGTCTGTGGCTTTTGTCCTACACCGCCGAAGATGACGGCATGTCTCAATCCGGTATACTTACCATATGCACTGAAGCATTCTCCTATCTGTATGGCCAACTCGCGGGTCGGCGTCAGAATGAGTGCTTTGATACTTTTGCGGTTATCCGTTTTATATAACTTTTGCAAGATAGGGATGGAAAATGCGGCGGTTTTGCCTGTTCCGGTTTGAGCACATCCTAATAAGTCTTTTCCTTGAAGTAATATAGGGATCGATTTTTCCTGGATTGGGGTAGGGGTGGAATACCCCTCTTCTTGAAGAGCCTTCAATATAGGTTCTATCAAATTCAAATTTTCAAATGTCATGTAATCAATTAAGTGAGCCTCATGCTCTGTTTATATTTGGCAAATATACGTCAAGTCTTCCGGGAAATCTCTTTTTATGGAGGGGTTTAATTATATTTAACTAAGGATGCTGAGGTATAATCGCATGTTATGGTGTACTTTTGTTCCATATTTAGATAGTGGCATGGAAAAATGATGAAATTGTATTTAAAATATCTTTGGATTGTACTGGTGGCTTGTACTTTGACCGCTTGCATGAATGGTGGGGGTGACTTGGCCGGTAAGTGGCAGTTGCGTCAGTATCAATATGCCGACGGTACATCAGAGAAGGTGGACAGTGTATTCTATAATTTTCAAAAAGGAAGTTTTTCTGCCATATGTTTGTTGAAAGATGGAGGGTTGACTACGTTTTTTGGAAATTATTCTTTGAAAGGTGCTGAAATTTCCATTATTTTGTTGCCTGAAAGCGTTAACGATAAAAATTATGATACTTATTTCGGGTGGCCGGAAGGAAAATGTACCTTTAAAGTAGAAGATTTGTCCTACTCTTCATTGCGTTTGGAATATGAGGGCACGAAATCTATTTTTCGAAAATTTTGAGATAAAGAATAAGAATAGACGATTTTACTAATAAAAACAATAGAAAAGATGAAAAAATTAGCCGTATTGGGAATGGGAGTATGCATAGCTCTGGCATTCTCTTCTTGTAAATCAAGTGAAAGTGCTTATAAGAAAGCATATGAAAAGGCAAAACAGCAGGAATTGGCCGAGCCGCAAACAACTGCCCCTGCTGAAGAGGTGGCTCCAGTGGTTACCGCTCCGGTAGAAGTAAAGGTGGTGGAAAGTGCACCTGCCGGCATGCGTCAGGAAAAGGTGACTGTGGTATCAGGTGGTACCAGCTTGAAAACCTTTAGTGTAGTTTGCGGAGCTTATAGCGTGAAAGCTAATGCGGAAGGTGTGAAGCAGGCATTGGTGAATGAAGGCTATACTGCAATGGTGGTTTACAATGCAGAAAGAAACCTGTATCGTGTAGTTATCGGTACATTCGATGACAGAGCATCCGCCGAGAATCTGCGCGACTCTTTCAAAGCTAAACATCCTTCGAATGATGACTTCCAGAAGGCATGGTTGCTGTATAGCGTCAATTAATAGAATTCTTTTTGGTAATTCATAACAGAAAGGAATGTATGTTTCCTTTCAAGATGAGGCAGTAACTGCGAAGTTACTGCCTTTTTCATGATATGCCGAAAGAATGTGAAGGCTGGCGCTGTCGCGTGTTTGGTTTGGCAAAACAAAGTGTTTCCTTTAACAGAACAGTTTGTTTCATTAAAGAGAACACTTTGTTTCTCTTAACAGAACATCTCGTTCTATCGCATAAAAACAAAATGTTTTTATATACTGAAACAACTTGTTTTTAAAGGTTGAAACAAAGTGTTCAGTACTGTGAACTAACGGACTAATTGAGAAAAGACCCAGATAAACTCATGTTGTCACAGTCTCTTTAGTTCCTCTTCCTTCGTGAATATTTCACTCTATTTCTCTACTCCGGATTGATTTTTCTGATTGTGAAAAGTGCTTATAATATTCTCTCTTTCGTTTAAAAGAAGTTATAAAACAAGAGGTGGAAACTTTTAGACCTGAAAAAGTTTTTAATTTTGTGCCTTATCTTTGAGAAGAATATAGTATGGAACGACGATATATACTGAATGCGATTGATGCCGCTTTGCAGGCTGGCGAGAAAATTCTTTCCATTTACGATGATCCGGCATCGGATTTTCAGGTAGAAAAAAAAGCGGATAATTCTCCTCTTACTATTGCCGACCGTAAGGCTCATGAAACTATCTGCCGTTTTTTGGCTGATACACCTTTCCCTCTGCTAAGCGAGGAAGGCAAACATTTGCCTTTCTCGGAACGACGGAGTTGGGAAACTTTATGGATTGTAGACCCTTTGGACGGTACGAAGGAGTTCATCAAGAGGAACGGTGAGTTCACAGTGAATATAGCTTTGGTGCATCACTCAGTACCGGTAATGGGAGTCATTTATGTGCCGGTAAAAAAGGAGCTCTATTTTGGAGTGCATGATTCGGGTGCTTATAAGCTATCCGGTATTACTGCACGTGATGGAATGTCGTGGGATGAACTGCTTGCGAAAGCTGTCCGGCTGCCGGAAACAAGCGTGCACGAACGGTTTGTAATTGTGGCTTCCCGTTCGCATCTGACGCCCGAGACAGAAGATTATATCGAGAAAATGAAATGCAGCCATGCGGAAGTTGAGCTTATATCAAGTGGAAGTTCCATCAAGATTTGTCTGGTAGCTGAAGGCAAGGCTGATGTATATCCTCGTTTTGCCCCTACGATGGAATGGGATACGGCGGCTGGGCATGCTATTGCACGTGCTGCCGGAATGGAAATTTATCAGGCGGGGAAGGAAGAACCTTTGCAATATAATAAGGAGGATTTGCTGAATCCGTGGTTTATCGTAGAACCCAAGCATACCGAAATAAAATAACGACTTTATGACATTTGAGATATTGTTTGTGCTGCTGGCATTGTTGGGCATGGTGATTGCCTTGGTTCTGGATAAAATGCGTCCGGGCATGGTGCTCTTTTCTGTCGTAGTATTGTTCTTGTGTGCAGGTATCCTCACTCCTAAGGAGATGCTGGAAGGGTTCAGTAATAAGGGGATGATGACTGTTGCCATGCTGTTTTTGGTCAGTGAAGGCATCAGGCAGTCGGGTGCTTTGGGGCAAGTAATCAAGAAGCTGCTTCCCCAAGGTAAGACTACGGTCTTTAAAGCGCAGTTCCGTATGTTGCCCACCATTGCTTTTATTTCAGCTTTTCTAAACAATACTCCGGTGGTTGTTATCTTTGCTCCCATTATCAAGCGTTGGGCCGAATCTGTAAAATTGCCTGCTACCAAGTTCCTTATACCCCTTTCTTATGTGACGATACTTGGCGGAATCTGCACCCTGATAGGGACGTCGACCAATCTGGTGGTGCATGGTATGATATTGGAAGCCGGATATGAAGGCTTTACTATGTTCGAGTTGGGTAAAGTGGGCATTTTCGTCGCGATTGCAGGCATCCTTTATCTGTTCGCTTTTTCCTCAAGGCTTTTGCCGGATGTTCGTACGGATGCGGTAAAGCTGGATGAGGAACCGGAGGAGCATGGAGATTTACATCGGGTGGAAGCTGTACTCGGCGCCCGTTTTCCCGGTATCAACAAGAAACTTGGTGATTTTAACTTCAAGCGGCATTATGGGGCCGAAGTGAAGGAGATTAAGCGTAGCGGTCAGAGCATTGTCGGAAATCTGGAAAATGAATATCTCCGCGAAGGGGATACGCTGGTGGTGATGGCTGATGACTCTTTTGTAAAGACCTGGGGGGAATCTTCGGTGTTCGTGTTGCTGGCCAATGGCAAGGATACGGAACCGGTGCCCGGAAAGGGAAAGCGCTGGTTTGCCTTGGCTTTGCTGATATTGATGATAGTGGGTGCAACGGTTGGTGAACTTCCGGTTGTCAAGGAAGCTTTTCCGGAAATCAAGTTGGATATGTTTTTCTTCGTTTCCATTACTACTATCATTATGGCCTGGACAAAGATATTTCCGGCCCGCAAGTATACCAAATATATATCTTGGGATATTCTGATAACGATTGCTTGTGCTTTTGCTATCAGCAAGGCGATGGTGAATTCCGGAGTGGCAGATGCTGTGGCGCGTTTCATTATAGGCATGAGCCATCATTATGGCCCCCACGTGTTGCTGGCTGCTGTGTTTATCATAACGAACTTGTTTACAGAGCTGATTACGAACAATGCGGCCGCGGCACTCGCTTTCCCGTTGGCACTTTCCATCTCTTCACAGATGGGAGTCAGTCCGATGCCTTTCTTCGTTGTAATTTGTATGGCGGCTTCCGCCAGCTTCTCCACTCCTATAGGGTATCAGACTAATTTGATTGTACAAGGTATCGGTAACTATAAGTTCACGGATTTTGTACGCATCGGATTACCTTTGAATATCATTACTTTCCTGATATCCATTTTCTTGATTCCTTTAATTTGGCCATTTTAAAAAAAAGAAGAAATAATAACATATGGAAGAAAACAACCACATATATCCGATATTTGACAGAATGCTGATGCGGAAAGACAAAGAAGACTTGTTGAAGCAGCACAGCGTGATGGTTTGGTTTACCGGCTTGAGCGGCTCCGGCAAAAGTACGATAGCCATTGCCTTGGAGCGCGAACTTCATAAAAGAGGATTGCTTTGCCGTATCCTGGATGGTGACAACATCCGCAGTGGCATCAACAATAATCTCGGTTTTACGGAGGCCGACCGTGTGGAGAATATCCGGCGTATAGCCGAAGTTTCCAAACTCTTTCTTGATACGGGTGTTATAACAATCGCGGCTTTTATCAGTCCTAATAACGATATTCGTGAAATGGCGGCTGATATTATCGGACAAGACGATTTTCTGGAAGTTTATGTCAGTACCCCGCTTGAAGAGTGTGAACGCCGTGACGTGAAGGGACTTTATGCCAAGGCACGTAAGGGAGAAATCAAGAATTTTACAGGTATTTCCGCGCCTTTTGAGGAGCCGGCTCATCCGGCTCTGACGTTGGACACCTCTGTTCTCAGCCTGGAAGAATCGGTCAATAAACTGTTGGAACTCATTTTACCAAGAATTCAGAAGAAATAAGATATAATGAAAGAAGAATATAAATTGAGCCATTTGAAGGAACTCGAAGCAGAGTCCATTCATATTATCCGTGAAGTGGCAGCGGAGTTTGAAAATCCGGTGATGCTGTATAGTATCGGCAAGGATTCTTCGGTTATGGTGCGCTTGGCCGAAAAGGCGTTTGCTCCCGGCAAAGTGCCGTTCCCGTTGATGCACATCGATTCCAAGTGGAAGTTTAAGGAGATGATACAGTTCCGTGACGAGTATGCCAAGAAGTATGGTTGGAACCTGATAGTGGAAAGCAATATGGAAGCTTTCAATGCAGGTGTCGGGCCTTTTACGCATGGCAGCAAGGTGCATACGGACTTGATGAAAACGCAGGCTTTGCTCCACGCATTGGATAAGTATAAGTTTGATGCGGCATTCGGTGGTGCTCGTCGCGACGAGGAGAAGTCACGTGCCAAAGAGCGTATTTTCTCTTTCCGCGACAAGTTCCATCAATGGGACCCCAAAAATCAGCGTCCCGAATTGTGGGATATTTATAATGCCCGGGTACATAAAGGAGAGAGTATCCGCGTATTTCCGTTAAGTAATTGGACGGAGCTGGACATCTGGCAATATATACGTTTGGAAAACATCCCTATTGTGCCGTTGTATTTTGCCAAGGAACGTCCTTGTGTGGAGATTGACGGAAATCTGATAATGGCGGATGACGACCGCTTGCCGGAACAGTACCGCGACCAGATAAAGATGCGTATGGTGCGTTTCCGTACGCTGGGTTGTTGGCCGTTGACCGGTGCTGTGGAAAGCGATGCCGATACCATCGAGAAGATTGTCGAGGAAATGATGACCACCACCAAGAGTGAACGGACGACCCGTGTCATTGACTTCGACCAAGACGCAAGCATGGAACAGAAGAAGCGCGAGGGATACTTTTAAAGGAATTAAAAATTAAGAATTAAAAATTAAATCATTAAGGATGAACGATTCTACACTTGACATAAAGGCTTTTCTTGATAAGGATGAGCAGAAAGACTTGTTGCGCTTACTGACTGCCGGTTCTGTGGATGACGGAAAATCCACATTGATAGGCCGTCTGTTGTTCGACAGCAAGAAACTATATGAGGACCAGCTGGACGCACTGGAACGCGACAGCAAGCGCATGGGAAATGCCGGCGACCACATTGACTACGCCCTTTTGCTGGACGGCTTGAAGGCGGAGCGCGAACAAGGCATCACCATCGACGTGGCATACCGCTACTTCTCGACCAACAATCGTAAGTTTATCATTGCCGATACTCCGGGACACGAGCAGTACACACGCAACATGATTACCGGGGGCTCTACAGCTAACTTGGCAATTATTCTGGTGGATGCACGTATGGGTGTCATTACGCAGACGCGCCGGCATACTTTTCTGGTGTCGTTGCTTGGCATCAAGCATGTGGTGCTTGCTGTCAATAAGATGGACCTGGTGGATTTTTCCGAAGAACGTTTTAATGAGATAGTCGATGAATACCGGAAGTTTATAGCTCCATTGGGTATTCCTGACGTAAACTGCATTCCGCTGTCAGCTTTGGATGGCGACAATGTGGTGGAGAAATCGGAACGTACTCCTTGGTATGAGGGTATTTCACTTCTTGACTTTCTGGAGACGGTACATATTGACAACGACCATAATTTGAAGGATTTTCGTTTCCCGGTTCAATACGTCTTGCGCCCCAATCTCGATTTCCGTGGTTTTTGCGGTAAGGTGGCTTCGGGTATTATTCGTAAGGGAGATGAAGTGATGGCATTGCCTTCTGGTAAGAAGTCGCATATCAAGAGTATAGTTACATACGACGGCGAGTTGGATTACGCCTTTCCGCCCCAGTCCGTCACCCTGACTTTGGAGGACGAAATAGATGTGTCGAGAGGGGAAATGCTGGTACATCCGGATAACCTGCCCGTCATGGACCGCAATTTTGAAACGATGCTGGTTTGGATGGATGAAGAGCCGATGGATATCAACAAATCATTCTTCATCAAACAGACCACCAATATAAGCCGCACCCGCATCGACAGCATCAAGTATAAAGTGGATGTCAATACGATGGAGCATCTTTCCATTGACAACGGAAAGTTGAGCAAGGAAACATTGCCGATGCAGCTCAATCAGATTGCGCGCGTGGTGCTGACCACTGCCAAAGAGCTGTTCTTTGACCCTTATCAGAAGAATAAGGCTACCGGTTCGTTTATCCTGATAGACCCGATAACCAACAATACCAGTGCTGTAGGTATGATTATCGATAGGGTGGAGGATAAGGACATGCACTTAGCTGAGGACCTGCCTATACTGAATTTGCCTAAGCTGGGTATAGCTCCCGAACATTACGAAGCTATAGAAAAGGCTGTGAAAGAGCTGGAACGCCAGGGCGTGGCTGTACGGATAGAGCGCAGTACTTCTTTATAAGTATTGCAGTTCTCTCTCGGTATCACCGGAAGAAAACCATAACATATTAATATAAAGATAATAATGGGATTGTTAGAATTCAATAAGCTTCCGATAAACACCCTGGTAGGTGCGGATTGGAAAACATTCAAGGATATAACGGGCGGTCGTGACATCGGTGCTGCCTACAAAGGCAAGTATCGGCTGACAAAAGCTGTCTGCCGCCTGCTGTCCACTTTGGCTCCTCTGCAGGACAGACGCTATGAAAAGCTTCTGGCAGATAAGCCCTTGGAGCATGATCCGGTATTCATTTTGGGACACTGGCGTAGCGGGACTACGTTTGTGCATAATGTTTTCTCCTGCGACAAGCATTTCGGCTACAACACGACATACCAGACTGTATTTCCGCATCTTATGATGTGGGGGCAGCCTTTCTTCAAGAAGAACATGAGTTGGTTGATGCCGGACAAACGTCCCACGGACAATATGGAACTTGCCGTTGACCTTCCGCAAGAAGAGGAGTTTGCTTTGGCAAATATGATGCCCTACACCTATTATAATTTCTGGTTCCTGCCCGAATATCAGCAAGAGTATGCCGATAAATACCTGCTGTTTGATGACATCACAGAGAAAGAGCTGAAAGTATTTGAGGAGACTTTCGTCAAACTGATAAAGATTTCTCTTTGGAATACGAACGGAACCCAGTTTCTTAGTAAGAATCCGCCTCATACGGGACGTGTGAAAGAGCTTGTCAAGATGTTCCCCAATGCCAAGTTTATCTATCTGATGCGTAATCCTTATACTGTTTTCGAAAGCACACGTAGTTTCTTTACTAACACCATTCAGCCGTTGAAACTGCAGGATATCAGTCATGAGGAGCTTGAGAAGAATATTTTGTCCATTTATGCCAAACTGTATCATAAGTACGAAGCGGACAAGGCATGCATTCCTGAAGGAAACTTGATAGAGGTGAAGTTTGAGGACTTCGAAGCGGACGCAATGGGAATGACTGAACATATCTACAAGGCTTTGTCCATTCCGGGCTTTGCAGAGGCGCGTGCCGATATTGAGAAGTATGTAGGCGGAAAGAAAGGATATAAGAAGAATAAATACAAGTATGATGAGCGTACAGTGCAGTTGGTTCAGGATAACTGGAATTTTGCGCTGGAACAGTGGAAGTACGATTTATAATGATTGTCAATTATCAATGAGAGAAATGATTCAAAAGAAAATTCGTATGTTGGGAGTGCTGTCTGCCATGCTTTGTTGCGGAGCCGTTTCTGCGCAGCAGCACGAGGTAGAGATGATTCCTTTCGGAAATATGGATCAATGGATTGACCGCCAAATCAAGGAATCCGGTATTATTGGCGGTGCCACGAAGAATGTGTATGCCATCGGCCCTACTGCTACTGTCACCGAAACCAAGGCATACAAGAATATGGGAGGTTCGCCGTGGGCGACATCCAATGTGATGGCCCGGGTAGCCGGTATCACGAAAACTAATACTTCTGTTTTTCCGGAAAAGCGAGGGGATGGTTTCTGCGCCCGCATGGACACCCGTATGGAAAGTGTGAAGGTTTTTGGAATAGTAGATATCACGGTGCTGGCTGCCGGCTCTATGTTTCTGGGTGAGGTGCACGAACCTATCAAGGGAACCAAAAATCCGCAGAAAATGCTGAATTCCGGCATACCGTTCACAAAGAAACCTATCGCCATACAGTTTGATTATAAAGTAAAGATGTCCGACCGCGAGAAGCGTATCCGTGCAACGGGCTTTAGCCGTATCACAGATGTGGAAGGAAAGGACTTCCCGGAAGTGAATCTGTTTCTGCAAAAGCGTTGGGAAGATGAGAAGGGGAATATCTATGCCAAGCGCGTAGGAACGATGGTCGTAAGATATTATACTACTACCGATTGGCATAATAATGCCACTTATTCCATCATGTACGGTGATATTACCGGTGACCCTGCGTACAAGGCCCACATGATGCGTCTTCAGGTTGAAGAACGCTATGCAGTTAATAGTAAAGGAGAGAGCGTACCTATTAAGGAGGTTGCCTGGGGAACGGAAGATGATGTGCCTACTCATTTGTTGTTACAGTTTACCTCCAGCCACGGTGGTGCTTACATAGGTTCTCCCGGTAATTCGTTGTGGATTGACAATGTAAAATTGGTATATTAGAATAAAAGCAGTTAAAGTTGGATGTCATACTTTAGCTGCTTTTTTAATGGAGTCACTGAGACTTTGGGTTACTTCTTATTTCTTATTTCAGATGAATTTTGTATGTCAGCCCTCCACTGAAATATTTCATCCTCTGCATTTCCACCTGCACA
>ULXA01052605.1_pt1 | contig 31286 bp, 45 predicted proteins | sample 1960861 | NCBI WGS metagenome assembly ULXA01 (sample SAMEA4835827, study PRJEB28245) | human gut metagenome | biome: gut microbiome; material: fecal sample | place: Denmark | collected 2008
TCATTAGCCATAGCGATATTTTTATGAGAGTAGGGTAGGATTAGCAACATTATTCCCCCTCTGTGTTTATCTTCTAATCCTGGGGTGGTTTGTTTGTTAGCACATGGGGAATAATAATTTTGATTATATAGGTAAATGCTACCTGGTGAATCTCTTTGTTGGCGATCATACGATACTGGATATGAAAAGAAGCCCTCCACGAACGGGAAGGCTTAAAGGTTATTACAATCGGGCTTTCTTCTTAATGGTAACTGGCTTTTCATTCATTACCTGCTCAATTTCTTGCTGTTCTATTTTGGCTATTACAGGAGCGAAATAGTCAGACTCTAAATGTTTAATTAATTTTTTACGATCTTCACCTTCAACGAAGTGTTGCCATGAAAGCTTATCATTCATATAGAAGAGTTCATTTTCTTTTAATAATGTGCTGTCATGAGTGTTTCTCATATCTACATAGCAATAAACAGGACTATCTTCAAATGGGTATCGTATAGGTATAATCAATCTTTTATTTAAAAAATCGCTATCTACTAAAACATTTTCACCAATACCTTTATCCTCAAATATTTGTTTAGCAGTTTGACTAATAATGTCATCTTCAAGCATAACATCATTTATATAATCTGTGGCTGTATAGTTATAAGGAACAAGGTCATTGGTTTCTCTATAATTAAGATAGGCATCATAATATATGTCTGTTAACTCTTCTGGTGTGGCTGTAACTAAATTAATTCTTTTTCTTTTATCCATAATGGTATCCCCTTATAATCTATTTCTTTTTGGGCTGTATTCTTTTACTGAAAAAATTTCGGCTATTTCTCTTTTTTCTTCTTTGGCTATCTTCATAGGTTTTAGATAGTTATTATAATAGCCCTTAGCTTCTTCAACTGAATTTAGTATCAGGAAACCTTTTTTCAAAAGTTCATTCCTTTCTTTTTTGTTTAATGAAACATTAGCAGCCAATAAAAATTGATTATTTGCTTTTGCTCTTTCTATTATAGAATCAGTGTAATTATTATAATTATCGTCCATGTTAAAAAATAAATCTGGATGCTCGCTTGTTATCTGGTTCAAAAAAGTAGTTTTCCCTGAATGGTAATGATCTAATATTATCATTCCTGAGTATTGTGTGTTAAAAGTAATATTGCTCATATTTGTACCCCTTATAGTCTGTTTCTTTTACGGGTGATTCTTTCACCCGTAATTATTTGTTTAATGGCTTGCTGTTCTTTTCTTGCTATTGATTCAGGGCTTAAATGTTCTGAATAGTAAAACATCGCCTGAGTAATTGAATGGAACACCAGATAGCCTTTATTTACCAGTTCACTCTTTTCTGTATCACCAATATAGCTACCAGACATAATAATAAACTTTCCTTTCTCTTCTGCTTCATTGATTGCTGACAAGTAGGAAGATTTACCAGCAAAATAAAAATCACTGTCTAAGTTTAAAATTGAGTCTGGATGGTCTTTAACAATACGATTTAGAAAATTTGTTTTCCCGGTCGCTACTTTATCAATAATTACCATTCCTTTATATAGTGTGTATCGTCTGAAATTTGTCATATTTTATTAATCCTTCTCATTATAGATGGTAAAACCACCTACTCCTTTTAAAACTGTTGATTCTGCATTGAGTATTTTGATAATCTCATTTCTGTCATTCAACAATCTTTTTCTGTATTGCTCATTTTCTTTGTGTATTTCCTTTATAAAAAGGAACGCAGTTTTCATTTTTTCTTCAACAGAATTGTAGAAAAAACGTTTATGTTGGCTGCATCTATCGATTCTCTGGTTTATCATTTGTCCTCTCATAGATAGAATGAAAAATTCATGCTTGTTAAATGTAAACCCTCGCCCTTTCATTACTAATAATAGCATTTCAAAAGTTTCTGTCTCATTCACAGTGCAAGTATAGCTTTTGACTTCTTTCCATATGCTTGCAAAGGATTTGCTTTCTCTATTTCTTCCCATAATTAACTCCTTAGTTATAATTATTTATTGTTTTATTACTACTATTTCAATTTAATGGATACAGTGAAACTGTCAATAAGCTGGGGCAATTCTCCACCTTTTATCCATAATTAGAAATTTATCATTATTGTGCTGCAATGTTTTTCATATACCATGCAATTAGAAACCACATGGAATTTTTTATCCGATAACCCATACTCTTTTGCTTCGCTGTAAATCTTGTCCAGATCTTCTTTTATAAACCCCAGTGTCTCGCCATTATGGTTTATCCAGTAGTACCCTTCCCCGTTCTGGTTCGTCATAAAGAGATAGCTCTCCTGGCTTCCAGTAATGGCATAGGTATTTATTAAATCAGCTTCATATAGTCTTTGTGTTAGCTCTGTTTTGTTCATAACTCACCCCGTTTATGTTAGTCTAATGCAGTTTATATTATCGCTGTCGTAAATAAAGCTTGCAGCTACGATATGGTATCTGCTGGAAAGGTTATATTTCTTCGCTTTGTTTATGACTTTAACAAATTCCTTCCTGCCCATTTCAGTAGTGATGCTATTTTCATTTATCCAGAAATACCCTTCATTCTTCTTATTCACCATAAAAAGATATTCATTAGCTTCGGTTTCTATCATTTTTATTTTTGAAGGTATTGCTATTAATTTTGCGATTTGCTGTTTGTTCATAAGTCACCCCGATTATATTATCTACCCTGTAATATAAATATAAATGCCCCAGTGAAATCGTCAATAAGCTGGGGCATGAGTTCACTGTTTTTCCACATTTAAAGTCTTTTCTTTTTTACTGGTAGTTCATTGTTATTATCTTCGAATACCAATCTGATATTTAAACTGTCTTTGTTAATTTCGTGCATTTCATATTTTGATTTAACCAAACTATGAATATCCAAACCGTTAATCTCTGTTCGATACTCTGTGTATTGGTAAATATAATCATCGTCCTCAACTCGATCAATAAAGTAATCCCATATGTCTAAACTTAATTCGTACCCACTTTTTTCATCCGTAAATAAAAATGAATAAATTATCACTTTCATATTGTCTTTGTATAAGTAGTCGTACACACTGTATTCTATGTATGTATACCCATATTTTTTTGCAGCTTTAATTGCTAAGTCTTTTCTCATATTCTCTAAATCATAACAAAAATATACTGTCTTTAATCTACCAGAGACAACATTGGTGAAATTAAAAGGATGTATTGTCTGGTAATTGGCTTTGTAATTTAATTCAGACATGGCTAATTTAAAATAAATCTCATTGTCCTGAATATCCTTGTAATTACTGATAAATTCCAGATCTTTATTTTTATAACCTGGTGGTAATTTACATATACATTTTTCCAAATCTCTTTGAGTCTGCCTTTTGAATGCCTGTTCTATTTTATTAAGGCTACTGGTGCTCTTTGCCGAACTGTAAGAAACACTGTCTGTATAATCTTCAACTCTTCTCCTTATACTGATATTTATTCCATACATATAAGCCAATACCCTAACGAACCCGTTTAAACACATAACAGCAACTCTGTATAGCCCTAAATGGATAAGGAAGAACAAGATTCTGATAGTGCTATCTGGTTTTTTATTGTCTTCTTCCTCCGTCAGAGTTATAGAATCAATATATGTTTCGTCCTCATCCCATTCTTCTAACTCTATTTCTTCTAACTGAATTTCTTCTTCTAACTCTATTTCTTCTAACTGAATTTCTTCTTCTAACTCTATTTCTTCTAACTGAATTTCTTCTTCTAACTGAATTTCTTCTAATTCAATTTCTCTTTCTTTTTTATTTATCATTTTATTTTCCTTTTTTGGTTTAATTGTATAAATGATTCCAGGTGCCATTTAACACGCAACCCAGACTCAATTTTGCTGTCATTAAGATTAGTTATATCCAATAATAGATTGGGAATTTCACATACAGAATATTGAGGTCTTTTGTAGTCTCCACCATAACAACCCATAGAAGAAGGATAGCTTTCTGCATATTCATACTGGTATTCTGTTATTTTATGTCTGTTCTTTCTCTTTTTATAAAGGTTAGTCACCCAAAAGAAATATCTGTCACCATATTTGTAGCATATCCAATTATGAAATTCCATTAAGCCATCCGTTCCTGCCGCCCAGTCAATATCTTTGTTATTTTGCTCTTTAAATTGCATGTAATATTCAAATATACTATCTATTACCATTTGAGTGTTTATTTCCATAACATAATAATTCATTCTTTATTTATCTCCTTTTCTTCTAATTTTCTATATTCGCTTTTGTAGGTATTGCATGAAGTATCAGACTCTAAATGAAAGGGATAAATACCTGATTGTAATTCACTTTCCTTATTGCAAATTTGAATTTTCATATCTAATAACTCCATAACTTTCATTTCGTTTTTTATGGTTTTAGATTCTTCCAAAACACTCGTGTTTTCATTACAAGCCAAGATATAATTTAGAGATAATCCAAAAAGAATCAACAAAAGGGGAAAAGCAAATATAATCCTTCGTGTTTCTTCTTGCTGATTTTCTTCATTAGCCTTCTGCTCTAACTCTTTACATTTCTGGCATTTGTATTTTCTTTTCTTCCCCATAATTATTTCCCCTTAAAGTCTTTTTTTATTTATTGTTGGTAATGAATTTGTTCTATCATTGGATATGATTTTAAGAAGAAGTTTATTCTGTTCTTCAACCGATAAAAGATTCAACTTACCTTTGAAACCAAATTCATTCAAAAGAAATTTTCTTTCTTCACTGTCATCGTAAGTGGTTAACCAGCATGAATCTTCTAAATCAATAGACATAGTTGTAGTTGAAAGACCAAAGCTAAATAAACTATTAATATCAGGCAATCCTTCATTTAAAATTGATTCCTTAACCATTCTTTCTTTACTGCATACTGATAATGTATTTATTTCTTTTCCCATATTTCACTCCGTTATTTATAATTGTTTTCTACCCTCTTATATACATATAAATGCCCCAGTGAAATTGTCAATAAGCTGGGGCAAAATAATATAATTAAAAGTATCAATGGTTCACTGAAATAGATAAATGGTGGAACTATATCTGTTTATAAAAATTAGTCTTAATGGAAAATACAACATCATCAACACTATTGCTTTTGATAAAAGTTCCAGCCATGTAAACGGCATACAGATAATTATCATAAATATCATATTTGTTGTTGGTTGCTGCATATCTTACACACTGGTTAACTGTTTCCTTTTTTACACCAGTATATTTTTTATCGAATACAGTTAAGTTCATTGTTTCTATGAACATGCGATCTGGCTGTAATTGCTGCATACAGTTTTCAAAGTTCATTAACCACAGTCCATTTTGTTCTGAGCTTACTCTGTTCCTGTTCTTGTCTGCTGCACAGAAATCATTAACGGCTGAATCCACGACAACACCGTTAATCTGTACCGGTGAAAGGTATTGTTTCCTGTTTATGCTGTTGCTCCTGTTCCATGACATACAGTTTTCGTAATCCTGGTTAACCTGTGGGATCACTGTTTGCTGTTCCTTCGGTTTAAACAAGCTGTATGCCGTCAGAACGGCAAGAACGGCGATACCACAGTAAAATGCTTTCCTGTTGCTGCCTATGCTGTTCCTGATTTTCCTTTCTGTATTCAGATAGGTTTTCTTCAATTCTTTTTTTTGTTTTTTAGATAAAATGTTTTCCATAGTAATTACCCCTCTTATAGTTATTTTTTATACATCTAATGGTTACAGTGAAATTGTCAATAAGCTGGGGTAAAAAAAAGACAACTGGTTAAGCTGTCTTTTATGTGAGTAGGTTCATTACATTCTTCTTCTGGTGCTGGGGTTAGGTGTTGAGGATTGAGAAAGTATCGAATGAAGTTCTTCTCTTTCCTCTTTGATATACTTATTTATCATTTCAATAGTTGGTTTGTTTGTTTTTTCATGTAAACATTCACCTCCACTGTTTTCAAATATTCGATAGATATTACTAATGGCAACATCTTTATTCTTACTTGTATCTAAATATCTTTTCAGTAAGTGAGCCTTCAACTCTCCGGTAGTATCTATTGAATCTATTTCGAAAAGTCCTTTTTCATTTAATTCTATTACTTCATAGGCATCAACAAGTTTTTTAAATGTATCATCAGGGCAAAGCATAAGTAATTCACAGTTATAATATAGTCGCTCAATCTCCCCCTCTAAATCAGACAAGGTGTTATTATTAAGCAATCCATTATCTATCAGTAAATCGAGTTTATTGATATCTATAAACTTAGGGTTTTCTTTGTCTCTTATAAAATTAGATATACGATAGTTTTTCTTTAAATATTCGCCATTATCGTCACATTCGATAAATTCTAAAAAATGGTTTTTCTTATTGAACTTATTTAAATCAAGACCTTTTTTAATACACTCTTTTAAAACCCCATAACCACATTCGGTAATAACTGGGATATTGTCTTCTCCAAGTTTATACATATCATATCCTTGTTTGATTAGTTCAATGCCTCCGTACTCCTTATACTGTTCAATTGGTAGTTGGTTAATATCAAAATTGATTGATTTTAGAAACCTGACAGAGTTAATAAACTCATTCATAGTGAAGCCATTATCAAAAAGTTTGACATGGATTTTATCTACTCCCCCGGCTTTTACTATGGCATTTATGATACTGTCAGTATCTAAATTACCACTACTTCTTTTATTGTATATCTCTTGACCTTCTGAGTTTTTTATTATCATAGTTCCTCCTACATTCGTCTTCTGGTAATGGTTTTTGGTTGTGATTGTTTGAATACATTCTGTATTTCATTATCTTCTATTGTCGTAACTGTATTAGGATAGTTCCCACTGTTCAAATCGTGAGATTCTGATTTCTGGAACAGGTCTTTTATGAAGTTAACAGCTTCAATTTTATCTGGACTCACTTCTATATATCGTTTAAACAAATGATCTAAATGTTTATCATTGTCTGTTAATATAAATACTGCCGGGTTAGTTCTGGTTTCCCCTGAAAATATACTATATGAACTCATCATTTCGGTGTTTAATGATATGGAGTCATAGCATTTAAAAAGCAGTTCGAATCCCTTATCAGTTAGATTTAAATCAGGTTTGTTATAAAGTTTGTGATGTTCAAAACATTCATAGTCTTTAATAGTATCAGCGGTTAGCAATCCAGCTTGAAGAAATACTTCAAGCTTTTCATTTGTATTAATAAAACGAGAGTATCTATGATTATGATTAAAATCAAAATGATCACCTTGTGTAAATTGACTCATATCTAACCCGTTCTTTATCACTTCTGATAGTGCTTCCTTACCGAAGTTAGCAATATGGGGTATGCCAAAATCATCAACCTGTGTCATATCATAGCCCCATTTTATAAGAGCTATACAGATTGTGTCGTTCGGTGTATGTCCAATAATCACATTGTTTATATCTTGATAAATTTCTTTTAAAAATGTTAATGTGTTTAATGTCTCTATATCTTCATTATTTATGGTTATATCACAAGGGTTGTTTTGACGATAATCAACTTTAATTTTAACTTTTTCGGTACCCCCTGCCTTAACGATTGTATCTATAATGGCTTCTCTATCTAAATTTCCAGCCTCATATAGCTTGTTATATTCACTATCATTTATAGTTATAATCATAGTTCCTCCTACATTCTTCTTCTGGTGCTGGGCTTTGGTGCTGTATGTGTGAAAACTTCCTGAATCTCGTTCTGTTCTTGTTTAGTGTGTTTTTTAATCATGTTTATAAATGGTAAGTTATCCTTACTGTTTATATTTTCACCTCTTTTCTCCAATGACTGATATATTTCATTAATAGCAGAATCTTTGTTTGCACTCGTTTCTAAAAACCTATCAATTAATTGAATTTTAAAATTACCAGAACCATTAAAATAACACAGATCCATGTCATGAATTTCTTGAATCTTATCAATATTTAACTCTATTTTATCGTAAGCATTAAGAACTTTTTTAAAGGTTTCTTTATTCATGGCTGATTGATATTTATAATAAAGCGGTCCAAAGTCTCCCTCTAAGTCTTTTAATGTTTTTTCGTTTAACAATCCATTGTCAGCAAGCAAGCTAAATTTGTCGTAGTCTATGCTCTCTTTATATCTTATAAAATTAGATATATCAGAATAATGAACCTTTCTACTATTACCTCTTTCATCATAGTCAATTTCAGATCTAAAATGATTGTCAACATTGAATTTATTCAGATCTAAACCTTGTTTAATACACTCTTTTAAAACCCCATAACCACATTCGGTAATGACCGGGATATTATGCCTACCTGTTTTGTACATATCATAGCCTTGCTTGATAAGTTCAATAGCTACAACTTCTTCGTATTGGTCTATCGGAAGCTTGTTAATGTCGTAGTTGATATTTTTCAAAAACCTTATTGCTTTAATAGCTTCGTCATCATAGAAATCACTGGCATGAAAAGTCAGGTCAATATTTTCTATGCCACCTGCTTTTACTATGGCATCAATGATTCCGTCTGGTTCGAAATCGTTTCTGTTTCTGTATAAATTATTACCTTCTAAATCTCTTATTATCATAATCAACTCCTTATCTTTTATTGACTGCTAATTCTATTTTATCTAATAAGTTTATTTTGTCTATTCTATTTTTCCTGAAAAGATTTTCAGCATGATAAATGTCTGCGAGTAATTTAGGTTTTTTCTTTTCTGGAATAAATTCTTTCACCCTGTCGCCATACATTACCTTTTCCATTTCTTCCGCTTTTATTATCATAAGTCACCGCCTTTTTTATAATTATGTGATTAGTGTATTTAAATTAAATATTGCATAAAACATTCCCACACCAGATATGGCTAAAACAGTCATACCAGCAATGAATTTCATTGAAACAATTTGCTGTCTTGCTTTGTTAATGATGGGGTTTATTATGCTTTCTGAATTTCTGTTAAACCCATCGATTACCTTAACTCCCTCCTTATAGTTTTTACCTTTTACCCTGATCTTGTAGTATACGGATAGAGCACCTGGCGAGTAGCTGAACCTGAACCCTACCAGTATGTCTCTTGCTACCTTAATGGTTACTACATTCCCCTTTCTTGTTATGTCTTTAAACTTCGCCTTGTAGTGATCTTCCACCAGGATAGCGAACATATGCCCTGTATCAGCTATCCCCCCGTATCTGTCGTCCAGCTTCAACTGTGTGTGGCTATCGGTTAACAGGAAGTCCATAGCTGTCGTTCCCTTTCTTTTGCTGTGCTTCAAAGCTGATTTAACAGACCTGATTATCATATCGTCCATACCCTTTCCCCCGTTTACAGTCTTCTCTTCTTCGTCGTTCCTGTCGTCGCTGCTATGACTTCCTTCAGCTCCGCTTGCTCATTACCTGCCGCTTTCGCTTTGAGAGCCTCATAGAGCCTTACAGACGGCAAATCGGCTATAACCCCCATGTAATACTCTTCCACCTTCGCTATAAGCTTCTCGTAGCTGTCCAGGTGCTGTAATCGCTTATGTGTGCCGGTGGCCAACATGGCATCGAGAAAACAGACAATGTTTGCTGTTAAGTGGTCTATCCTTTCTTCATCACTTGCAAGCCTGGTATAACTACCCATGTATCTTGCAATGACCAGTTCCGGGATAGTGTAAGATCTGCGGGATAAGTGGTATTTGACCGTTTGACGGTGTGTGTCCATGAACAGAGAGAAGAACTCTTTACGGCAAGAAATCATCATGTCTTCCATGAAAAACATGCCATTGGTTTTTGTCTTGTTTATAGTGAATCCTGGTTCAAGAGATAACTGCATAGCTTCCTGATATCTTTCTTCTTCCCCTGCATTAACGATTGTCCAGAAAGTAAGATATTTTTTCGCTTGTTCGGGATTTTTACCAATGAGATTAAATTTCGCCATAAACACCCCCTAACTGTTCTTTTCTCATTTCTATTTCTTTAAGAATTTCCATTCTTTTAGCTTCATTATCTTTCCACCAATCCATTTTGATTAACTGCTTCATAACTTCATGGTGAGTGATAAGTATTAAAGTCTGGTCGTCAGCTTTAACCTTATTAAAAACCTTATCAGTGATTTCAATCGAAACGGATTTTAATTCTTCTTTTATGCTATCAGTTCTGTTTGTCTGACTTATAAAATACTGAATCATTATTTTGCAAATTTCTCTGGTGTTATTAAATACAGATAACATTCTGTCCAGATTTTCCTGTGCATCTACACTTAACTTGTACTCACCCGTCTTTTTATTGCGATACTGTTTACAAGTCACCTCTTCATATATAAAAGTATTACTTGATACGATTCTTTTTATCTCCTTATCGGCTTCCACAATGCAAAGCTTATAGTTGACAAGGCTTGATGATATTCTGTTCTGATTGAGAATGAGTTTAAAACCCACTAAATCTCTTTCTTTTAAGATCATACTTTTCTCCTTCTCTTTTCTTTCTGCTCTTGTCTTACTTGCTTGTAAGTTTTAATGTCGAAATTTATATCTCTGTATGTATAAAACAAAACACTTAAACCAACACTGATAAAGGCACATAGAATATATGCGGTTATATCTAACGTGAATGTTTTATCTCTGAATACAAACACCATTATTGAAAACAGTAATGTCATACTGAAAAAATAAACCCCAACAAGATAATTTATCTTCCCTTTAAGCCATTTCAATAAATGGAATATGTTTTTCCAGAATCCAGACTCATCGAGTCTTTTGTATTTGGTAAGGAACTGGTTTTTGAACACATTAAAAAGAACGGTGAGAAATATTAACCCCATGATAATTGTAATTGGAACAGTTAAAACAGGATGTGTTATATTAAATAAGTCGAATAGTTTCATAATTAACTCCTTTCTTTATAATTATATTTACCCTCTTATATACTTATAAATGCCCCAGTGAAATTGTCAATAAGCTGGGGTAAAATAAATATAAAAATATTTGATATTTGAAAATAAATAGAATATATTAAAGTCGTTACCATAAGTAACTCCGTAAATATTGTTGATTAATTAGTTTCTATATTGAAACAAAAAGCCCCTAAATTCAGGGGCTTTATTTTATTTAACCTTTTGTTTTTGGCTTGTTGCCTGGTGATTCACTTGCTTTTGTTTTGTTGCCTGCACCACTTCCCGGTTCGTCGCCTGCACTGGCATTAGTCATATTACCTTTAAGTGATTCTTTCCTTTCAGCACCAACTCTTTTTATTTTATCAGTTCCTGCATTGGTTACTGCCTGATTAACCTGGCTCATACCTTGACCAAATCTTTCAGTGTTTTGTGTAGAACCTGCTTCAATACCATTTGCATAATCACCCATAGAGCGAGATAAGCCACCACCGATCCATTGCAAGATACTATCTGGAATAGAGTGAATTAATCCGAATAGTTTGTTCATTACTTCTTCAACTACTTTAAGGTAGATGCTTATCATTACAATCTTACCGATTAAAGCCGCCGCACCTACACCAATTGCATTACCGTTAAAAGCGATAAAAGCATTTATGAACATAAGACATGGTGTCATAAGTGATAATGCCGCAACGAATCCTATAACCATTAGAACGGGACGAAGAAACAATGAAAGAACTAACATATATCCCTGCCCCATTTTACCCACAACACCATCCTGATCAGGGGCAAGGTGAGCAACCATCCATAATGGACCAGCAAAAAGAGATTCTACGACAAGAATTAACCAACCAATAACCGCTCCACACCATATTATGAATGGCTTCCAGACAAGGATATATGCCATCTTAACCCCGTTCCACAAAAGAGTTCCAAGAAGACTTGCCAATAAAGGTGTTGCAAAAGTTACCCCTGCAATTACACCACCACTTGCCACTAATGAAGTAGTACCTACAACCACGATACCCGCTACTATTGCTGAGGCTGTTACTATTACAAAATTGATTAATTTAGAACCAATGCTGACAATTGCAATAACAGGGTTAGAAGTCATAGACTGAGAATCAAACAATGCACCTAATTCAGAAGGGGAAATATAAGCCAGTAATTTATCTAAAAGATTAATTTCACCATCAGCACCTACACCTGCACCACTGGCACTGTTATTATTTATCATATTTGCTTTACCAAAATATGCTTTTGTTTTTTTGATAACTTTCTCAACAGATGGGTAATTTGTTTTCCCGGAAGTGTCGAACCACCATCCAGTTGACTCTTCTAAATAGCTTCCTGGACCCGTACCCATTGGAACATTATTAGCGAGAGCATTTACTGCATCCTGTGCCGAAGCTATTCTGATAAACCATGCTCCTGCTGATACAAACCCGTCTTTTTTCATTGCTTCAACCGCATCTTTACTGATTGCATCCTGGTAAGCTGTGTTAGCTGCAAGAGCAATAGCGACCTTATAAGCATCAGTAGCTGTATTCATATCGGAAGCAAGGCTTTCAGGTGTTATTTCATCGGAATTAACAAGCTTATTACCTATTTGACTTGATCTTGCCAGCAATGCACTTAATGCCGTTACATGCACAGGAACAAGAGCATGTTGAATCTTATCTAAATCAACTAAATCTAATGCCGCTGCCGGAGCCGATGATACTGATTGAGTTGCAGATAAAGACATATCATATGTGATAGAACCACAAACATTTCTGTATACTTCATTATTTTTATTACCGAACTCAATAGTAAGTCTTTGACTATTATTAGCTCCTTTAGAAGTGGTTGTAGTGATACCCGGATTCCAGGCATCTCTTGAAGGTTTCAATAATTTATCAATGATTCCTGCTGATTTTGCATCAGCTTCATTTTCATCCTGGTCTTTTTGTATCGCTGCAAGACAGGCATAACCCATAACCCCAGCTTTATAGAGTTCTTTGACTTGTTTATCAATGTAAGGTTGTGGAACGACTGAACCCTTCAAGGGGTTTTCCGCAAAAGCACTCCAGGTCTGATCTGCAAGCCCTATACCCTGCACTGCAATCCAGATGAGAACTAACTGAATGGCACAGAACCCGCCCTTGATAGGTAAAATCATAGACACACCCAGGGTTGTCCTGATAGGTATCCAGAGAGAAGACCATTTCTTACCTAACATCTCTCCATCGTTCGCCGTGTGTAGTGTGCCGGCAAGCATGGTATACCCTGCAAGGATTCCCCCAAAAGCAAGAATACCCGCAAGGAAAACTTCTGAAATGGGACCAAGTGGCGATACATCAGGATAGAATAATTGTAGGAATATATGTTTAATTAGCCAATTATCATCACTGGGTTTAAAGAGATCAAAACCTTCTGCATAAGCATTTTGTGTTATTGTTAGTGAAAGAAGTAAGAATATACTTCCTAAATACCTCATTATATTTTTTGTACTCATAAGCACTCTCCATATTTATTTTGTTTTTCTTATATCTATTTCCTCATTTTTAAATTAAGGCTATTGACATATGTTTAGTTTTAAATATATTAAATTATATATAAGATAATATATGAAATAATATATTTAAATATATAAGAGAAAAAAATAATATAGTCAACACCTGGAGAGTTAAATATGATAAATAAAATAAAATCAGTAGAATTAATTGAGGAGAATATGTTGCAGCAAATAAGCAAAGACATATTTTTAGTAAATGCAATACCACCTAATACATTTGCAAATGGGAAAGGTATTTTAATATCAAATCCTCAATGGCTTACAGAAAAACTACTATCTGTATCAGCGGGAGTTAGTAAGGGAAAATATACAATGCTGTATGTGGCTTTACTTGTTGAAATGGTGGAAAAAATCAAATCTATGAGCTCCGATGAGAAAGATAGAACTTTTAAAATTTTAAAGCAAAAAGAAAACGATCTTAAATTTTCGGTTACATGCGGAATGGAAAAAAAGAAAATACAATTATTAGTTCCTGAAAAAACACTTGATGATATTAATGGGTTAATGCCTGATAGCTTTAAGTATTATATGATTCCAGCATTAATTGACCATGCTATTAATTTAAAAGAACAAAGCGGAAATGTGTTTTTGTTTGAAAGCAACCATGAAGGAGAGCATTATGAAAACTAAATTCTCACAGAAACTAAGGCAGTATCATTATAATGAAAAAAAACTAAGAAGAAGATATATAGAATTTTGTATCCTTTGTTATGTTTCATATACTGTCTTGATCGCAACGGTTGTTTTTGGATTTTTAGCGGAAGATATATTCCAGTTATACTCTGCTGTTATTTTTGGTTTAATAATGTCTACTCTGACATTCAGATTTAGTCTAATGGCATATGGAGTAAAGTATCAAACTACTTACACTCATGGTTTTTTCAGAACCCCAGGAGAATGGCTTCCTGATTTTTCTTACAATACGGTCTGGAAGGAAGAATGGAATGAAGAACCCGTTGATATGTTAGCAATAGAAGAAACTAAATCTTTACCTTACAAAAAACCTAATAGCTTCAATGACATTATGTAAGATGATGAAAAACATCGAAAAAAAACTTGAGATACAAAAAAGAGTACGCTAAATTAATAATGAACAAACGGTTTACAGGAGAAATAAAATGATGACTACATATAGCTTAACTGAAATTTTCATGCAATGGGCAGTATTTGCTCTTTGTGTTGTAATTGTAAAACAATTCACTCGCTTTGAAGCATGTGAAGCTATCTTTTCTGAACATAAAACGGTTTTACAGGGATTTGCTTTCCTTGCATATCGTGTAGTTTTATACACTCTCATGCTCATTAGCTTGATTGCAATGATGGTTGCTATTGGCTACTCACTCGGCTATTTAGGTGTGTATCGTATGTAATTCAACACTCTCCTATAAGCCGTTAAAAAGCCCCTTTTTAGGGGCTTTGTTATTTCTGGTTCTTCTCTAACAGCTTCGATAGTTCCTCTGCCGTTCTGGGTCTTCCTAACTTAAAACCCGCCGATACCTTTTGCTGGTTAGCCGTTCGGTTAACCAGCCTTGCCAGTTGTTCTGGGCTTCGCTCCTTAAACATGCCTGTTGGAGTCTTGCACACATAAACATTGTTGGTGAAAAAAATCCTGACTGGCTGATCTGCTTCACTGTCTATAAGGGCATTTCTGCCCTGGTTAAGGGTGTATCTGTCTTTCATAATCACTCTCCTTTGTTGGTTTTATTTTGAATGGAAGCTCCTATGTTATCCCAGTCGGTAAAGCCGAATCTGTCATAGTCCTCCATGATTTTGTCTAACTGTTGTTCAATTTCAGGTGGGAGTTGCCCGTTCTCGTTCTCTGGAAGGTGCTCTGTCGTGAAATCTGGCTCTTTCACCGGGGTGATTTCCTTCAGATTTTCTTCTGGTGCAACTTCTGGTACTTCAAATTCCAGGATATCGCTTATATCTTTAAGCTCAATTTGGTAAGCACGACTAACACCAGATAGCATTGCTTTATACTTGTCACTAAGTTTTTTAGTGTTCTTACCGCCCTGCTCTCTCAACATTCCAAGATTTTTGGCTGCTGAAATCATCTTATCTTTTGAAATCCCATAACGAGCAAGGCTATCAAATGCACTCGGATTAAGTAACACATACCCGTTGTAATCCAGGGCATGATCCATAACCGTTTCCTGCACAACAACACCTAATGCACCGGTACTTGCTTTTGTCGCATTACTGGAAAATTCAATCGCCTGATCAATCTGAGATTTTTTCATATCTAAGCGATTGCCCTGGCAATAAGCATAATTTTCCCAACGGAATCTTTGAGCATTATCCGTTATGAAACTTTTTAACATTTCATAAGTGTTAGCATCTTCATTTTGCTTTTTGGATATAAGTTCGTCTTCCGATCTCTTGAATCGTTCAATGATAATGTCAACGGCTGCCTGACAAGCTGCACCTTCTTTTTCACCTAATACATCACCGACCAGTTCAGCACCAACCTGAGCAAGAGCCAGCATTTCCAGTGAACGAGGTTCGTTCTGCAAATCTACAAGTTTAATGTCAGTGGTCAGTTCTTTTAACAGTTCGTCAAGCCTTGCTTTATATTCTTTACCTTTGGCTTTAATTTTCTCAATCGCTTTTGGATAGAAATGACCGTAGTTCTCACTCATGATCTGGCTTAGTTGTTCAAGTCTGTATTGACCGCCAGTGTAGTTATGGAGAACAGAATCTTCGACATCGATTTGCATTAAACGAGTGAACAAAGCTTGTTCTTTCATTGTTCCACCTGCCACATCTTCAATACGAAGGTTAGTAGAGGCAATGACAGAGTTATTCCAGCTTTCACCCTGATGGGTATTTCGATATTGGTCAGAGTAAGCACGACCACCACCGTTTGTAATATCCATAATCAATGTTGCAGCATGAGTAATATTATTTTTAAGAAAAAGGTTATCTAATTCATCAACAACTAAAACACCATGATTATTGTTTGCAAGAAATTTATGAAACCCAATCATAGTAGTGTTCCAGTCGATATTATTACCTTTCCCTTTCATTGGGTTTCCTTGTAAGCTTGCTATAAGCTGACAAGTTTTAGATTTACCCATGTGAGCTTTACCATACAAGATATAGAATGGAGTTAATGATGTCACGGTAATATATCCACGCATATATCCAGCGGCTGCAAATGCAAGACCAAAAGCCATTTGAGGGCAATTTAAAACAAATTCAGAAAGCATTGAAAAATATAAATCAGCACTTCCCTTCACTTCTGTGACTTTTATTTTTTTACCCACATAAAGATCATTATCTGGTCTGATATGGTGCATTAAATCACTTGTCCAGCCACACTGAGAATAACCCGTCTTTTTATTTAATGAACCATTTGAAATTACATCGTTAATAAGAGCTAATACTTTTGAATGGTTTAAAGGAGAAGGAGCAAGGAAACCTGCTTTTTTAACTTCTTTAAAATCGTTGGCAGCACCAGAAGGAATAATAACCTCTTTAAATTCGCCATCGATACTCTTGAAAACAAATTTAATATAAGTTACTGATTCGTCAATTGTGCCATCAAGAGCCGTAATAATTTCTACCGGGAAAATCGGGAAGTTATGAACAAGAATATCTTTAACAACAATCTTTCCTTTAACTGATTTTCTTGAAGTATGATACATACCATGTGTAGTAATTTTCCCTACAAAACTTTCATAGAGAGTTATTTCTTTTTCTTTTTTCTTTCTGCGGATAGGGGCAGGTAGTCCGTCCAGTTTGTTAGACGGATCTTCTGAATCAGCTTCCTGTGCTTCCCCAATTACTGTTGAAGCCTGGTGTTCGTCGTTCTGCTCGTCTTCTTCTTCCGTGTACTCGTCGTCTTCCTGATACTCTTCTTCATATTCAGATTCGTTATAAGTATTATTTTCTTCAATTTGAAGTTGTTCTTCTTCCTGTTTAGTTTCCTCTGATACAGAATCAACAAGATTCCCTGAAGAAGGATCGTACATTTTTATCTCTACACCTGTTAGAAGGTATACATCTTTTTCATTTGTTGTCATAAGTACCCCGTTTTATATTATTTTATATATTATTCCATATATTATAAACTATGTTCGATTTTTATTAAAGTGTCAATAACCCGATGATAATAAATAGCTTTTATTTTTACTCATAGACTCATAATAATTTTTACCACAAATATAGTGTGTAGTCCTTACTTCTTTTGTCATCTCTGAATGGTAAACCATTTTGTATTCATGCTTAATGTCGATAAACAACTTTCTTAAAATTCTTCTTTGTTGTTCATTCATTAAATCAGGATAGACAGGCATATTTCTTAATACGGCTTCTGTTAAAACTGCTTTTGTGAATATAACACTGCTATCTACTGAAGGTGTAGCCATTCCCCATTCATAAATCGTATCACCGAATAAATCAAACAACTCGGAAATGTTTTCGTAAAATGTGTATTCAGTTTCTTCAAGATAGGTTTGGAATTTCTTATCGACTCTTGCAAGCTTTTCTAAATTTTTTTTAGGGATTGCCTGTAAATGTTCATTATAATCACGAGTGTAAAGCTCTATATAAAAATCATTATAATAGCATTCAAGCAAATCTAAACCGTCTTCATTGGGTTTAAAAGTAATATGCTTTCTCTCCTTCATTTTTTTAGCATAACCTGGCTTATCTTTCATAATGAGAGGGTTAACCAGCTTGCCGACGAACAAAGGATCGGGAAGAGAACACTCTTCTTCCCTTAACTCGTTAATCGCTCCTATAATACCATCAGGTGGAGTAAGGGGAGTTTCCTCCCCGCTTACACCAAGACTCTCTATTTCTTTTATTCTGTCCTTATTGTTGTTTATGTTCATAAGTCACCCCTTATATCTTATTGTCATTTTTAGGCTTTTTTGGTGAGTTATCACCATCAGGGTTTATTCCATTGCTTTTAAGAATTTCTTTAAGACGAGCAATTTCATTATTCATTTCCGTTGCTTTTTCTTTGCTGGCATTGAACAATTCGTCAAAATCTTTCTGCAATGTATCTTTATCAGCCGTTAAGGTATTAACATCGTTGGTTAATGCTTTAATTTCTTTTGCTGATTTTGTAGCTTCTTCTTCTCTTACCTTTTTAAGCTTGCCAGGTAATTCTTTTAATTTATATTCACTCACTGCTTTGGTTGTTGCATCTTTAAGCAATGATGGCAATTGGTTATCTTTAAATGCCTGAATTGCATGTTCAACAGCCGTTGCCACTTTGTTTCTAACACGAGCCACAAAGTTTTTACGGTATTTAACCAGTTTCTGAGCGAACTCACTACGGAGAGTAGCGATCTCAACTTTATGCTTCTCTTTAAGTTCTGCATTTTCGGCTGTCAGTTCTGCTGTTTTCTCTTGCTCAACTTCCAGATTAGCCGCTAAAGCAGCATTCTTATCGGTAAGAGTTGTAATAAGCTCGGAGTTTTCCGCATTTATATTTTTTTCGAGTTCAAGATCTGCTTCTAACTGGTTAAGTTGTAATTCCTGTTCTTCGTTATATTTTCTTTCTCTTGCTAATTCGTCATTTAAGTTAGAGATGGTATTTGTGTTTTCAATGATTTTTTCATTGAACTCGTCATTCAGTTTATTAGACTCTTCAAGCTCTTTATTTACTGATTCAAGCTTTCTTGAAGTTTCATTTAAAAGATTTTTAGCATGAATGTATTTAGCTTCATAAAGGATACCTTTATTGATAGCTTGTAATTCCTGTTCTCTTTCGACAAGTTCAGCCATTAGCTCTTTTATCTGAGCCTGTTTTCTTCTTACTTGTTCATTACTGTCAAATGCTGTTTTATTAATTATAGACTCAAGTTTTTCTATGGATTGTTCTGAAAGATTTCCATGTTGCATTAAAGAGTCGGAAATTTCTTCATCATCAAGAGATTCGTCATTGATATGTTCTTGTGCTACATCAGCAAGAGGCTTATTATTTTCTTCTGCTTCTTTTTTTAATTTTTCTGATTTAATTTCATCTGTCGCACCAATTTCCTCTTGTAAAGAACCAAGGGTTACCGTTGCTTCTATCCCAGCCGCTGCCAAAGCCATATTTATCTGGTTTTCAACAATCGTTCTTACTTTGTTATCTTTTAGTAATAAAGCAGCATTGACAATTCTTTTATTTGGATTTGCTGCATTTATAAATGGAATAAACTCTCCTTTATCATTCGTTGAAACACCATAATTCTTATCAGTGATACAATGAGCAGAACGGAAGAGGTGGAAATGGTCTGGAATTACATTTCCCAAATGATCTGTCTGGTTGCGGTGAATCCCCCAGGCAAGCACACTTTGCAGACCTTTATTGACTATAATCTGTGGTTTTCTGCCACTATTCTGTTCTTTTCTGAATATAAAATCGGGGTGAGAGATTTCTCTTATGATAATTTCCCTGGTTTTTGATTGTAGGTGCTTGGGAACACCATCAAGATAAAAGACAAAGTGCTCACCTTCCGGTTGTTCATCAAGCTCGTGAAGCTTATTAAATTTCTTTAAACCACCTGCAAGATCTTTCACTTTTAAATCGTTAAGAAATATTTTTGTAGGGAAATGAACTTTATCGTATACACCTTCCTCTATATCTTTAACAAGTTTTGCAGGATTTGGATCTGTAATCTCTATACCTGACCAGGCATCGATATAATAAGCATCTTCTTGTGTTGGGTATAGAGGACTATCACTGCTGTTTGCTCCTGAGTTTGAAGTTAAAAAACCCTGATGGTTATATGTTTTTAAACCTTTTGCATTAACTTTTGCCATTTGTAACTCCTTAGTTATTTATTTTTTTAAGTAGTAAAGTAGTTTTTTATCTACTTTAATTTACTATATTCTACTTTTCAAAAATAAAAAGTGTCACCTGTTATATTTCCGACGAAATGACGACTTAACCTATAATTACCTGACATAAGGTTCACTCACCTTTATTTGATATTTTCACGGCTTTATTTTCCTTAACAAGCTCGCTGGCTTTTAAATCTGCCAACACTAATAAAGCCGTAGCAATAGGAACACCAGGGGCGATCTGTGCAAGAACAGCTTCCAGTTGTGCAGGAATACGAATATTGGTTAAACGGGTTTCGTCTTCTTTTGCTCTTATTTTTACATTAGTGACGACATGAGCAGCATTATTACTATGTGCAAAATATTCATGCGACCAGTAAGAGTCACCGGCATTGAAAGCTGTTTCAACGGCAATCTTTTCAAACGACTGCATATCATCAAGCCATGAGTTTTTTTTCTTGCTCATAAGTTTTATGCCTTCTCTTTTGCTTTCATATCAGCAATGTGTTTTTCGATTCGTTTATGAATGTATTTAGCTACACCGTCGAACTCCTGGCGAGTGATCCCCAGGTTCGGTAAGCCTGTACCTTCCGAATAGATAGTTACACCCATGCCGTAGGCACGAGAGTAAGAGACTCGCTTCTTCATGTAGGGGACATTTTCAAACTGCATTTCGAGCAGGTCTTTATGCTCTTTGTTTTGCAGTTCTACACGATTAGGAATGACGATACAGAGCTTGTCCGTTCCGTCCAGTTCGTGAACACTCTTGATAGTGATTGAATGGCTTGCTGCATCGAGGATAGTCGGAATGATAACGATAGGGGCAAGCTGACCGCCAGGGTTAACACCTGGGGAGTGATCGAACACAACAGCATCTATCTCGTCGCGGTTTATTTCACTCAGGCTTTTAACAACCAAAAAGGGTAAAGGGCTTCCATTTGCTTTGGCAATGTCTGAACAGATCATAGCCCCGTTTTGTGGGTCATAATCAACCAGTGCCACACGCTTACCCTGATTGGCCAGATACCCGGAGAGAGTTAGACTAGTGTGGCTCTTGCCTACACCTCCCTTATAGTTCCAGACGGAATACGGAATCATAAAACCCCCTAACATGATGTTTATAAAGAAATTTCATGGAATCACCCATGAACATTTTTTAGCCGTCAGCTATTGTCAACATGCTATAATATACTATACTACATTGTAGAGGGTTTATGCAAAAAAAATCATCTAAATTAAAAACATAACTATAACTAAGGAGTTGCCTATGGGATTCGGAACTAACGAAGCTTTAAATGCAGAAAAAGAACAAAACACAGAACACTTCAACACCCAACAGCTTGAAAAAACTTATGCTGATGCCGTTAACAATGTCATTAAGCTAAGAAGAGATCTGAAAGGATATGAAGAGACAAACAATCAGGAAGCGATTGACCAGACTAACGAACAGATAGCAGAGCTTAAAAACATACAGAACACGACTTATAATGCTCTCGGCTATGTGCCACAGTTTGACGACCTGGAAAACGAAGAAGAAGCAATCCCCGACGAACTGAAAGTGTTTGCTCAACAGAAAGACAATAAAAGTTTAACCGCTGCCGTTGTATCACCGGCAAATGACGAACCCGCCACACCCGCACCAGTCCATAGCAGTGCAGAACCAACAGAAGAAGAACTGTTCCCCGTAGAGCCGAAGGACAACGGTTTTACTGATAAAGCACCAGTAGCAGCTATGACCGTGGCGAACGACGATCCAGAGCCTGCCGTTAAGGACACTACTGAACAGGATATTCTTGAACTGGAAGAACTTCACAATGCAAACAAGGGTCAGTCTTTCAATTCAAAAACCCGCTTCCTGGACGACGAAGATTACCACAGGCTTTTTGATAATGTAGGTCGTATAGCTAAATCACTCGACGGGCAAAAGAGAATAGTTTACTTCAAAGACAATACACAGTTACTTGAAAAAACCGATTCTATTGTTGTCATGGCAAGAAATCAGATCGACAGTGCAAGAAGACTCGTTCTTGTCGCTAAGGAAAAAGGCTGGAATACGGTTACTTTCCAGGGAAATTCTTCTTTTCTTGAAAATGCTTACTTACAGGCTGTTCAGAACGGTGTCGGGGTTAAGCCATTAAGTGAAGAACAAAGACAGTTTTATAAAGAAGTTCACGACAGGTTTAAACTTGATGAATTAAATATTCCGTTTTTAGGAAAAAAATCTCTTAAAGAACTTGAAGACGAAAAAAAGGAGAGGGAGTTAGCGAAAGTCAGTAATGCCGAACCCGAAAAAAAGCCTGACATTAAACAACAGCAAAAAGAACCTGAAACACCTAAACCAGAAAACAAACCCGATGAAATCAAGAAAAAAAGAAGTTTTGGTCGTAGTAGATAAAATATTATAAAGAGGGCTTAAATAGCTCTCTTTTTTCATATATAACCCCGTAATATAATTGCTTTTCTGTATATTTAGTATATAGTAATATATATCGGTATATACTATGAGAGAGGTGTATTATGAATACTGAAAAATATCAAACCATTGAAGAAAAGATCCTGGCTATCTATTCTGGAAAAGCTGAAAAATTAGCTCAAAGAAAAAGTGCTGTTCTTAAAGAACTGATTACGGCTAACAGTGCGAAAGCTATTGAAGAACTTACCAGAGAAAGAATGGTTATCGACAAAAGGCTTTTTGTCTGTAAAAACATACTCAACAGTATTCGTAATGCTTCATCTAAGAAGAATGAAAACTTTTCTAATTATGTTGTCGTTCTTTCTACCGAAGCAGCAAGATTAAATATGCTGACACCGTACACCGTTTAACGGAAACATCTCTCTCATCAAGCCCCTTTTTTGGGGCTTTTTTGTTTTCTGGTAAACCATATATCCGAAATATTTATATTATTTCATATATTATATTGTATATTATTTTATATATTATATATTAGAATCATAAAGAAATAAAAAACAACTAACAAATAACAAACGGGGTGACTTATGGAAATATTAAGAGAAAAAAGAAAAGCATTTTCAACTAACAGATATATGTTAGTGATTGAAGATTTTAACGGTGGCTTATCAGATTCAGTGTACAGAATAATTGAAACAACAAAAGATTTTAGACCAGAAGACAGATTTAACTCTTCAAAACCAACTTACACGACTTTAAGCCATATTGATTTTTCGGACGACGAAGAAGTTAATAATAAAAGTCTTATCACATTAAAAAACAAATTCTTTGACCTAATATAATAATAACAGGGGGTGAAAGCCCCCACAGGAGAACAATATGGAGTATACAATAAATTTCTTTCATAACCTTGACGATATATTAAAAGGTACTCATTTAAGGCTTATCTTTGTGGCTATCATTGGATTTGCTATTTTTATGAAAGGTATCAGACATGTTATTAATGATTTTCCAGTGCTGGTAAGCTATTACAAACGAGCAAAACGAGAAGGATATACAGATTTCCAGTTTTTTATTAATAATGCTCACAACATAGGAATGTATCTTTTAGTTTTGTTTGCCACTCTTTTAAGTGCCTATGCAATTTATTTCAGTGCAGAAAGAATAAACACAATTCAGGAATTGCAGGAAAACACTGTTATTACCACACCTAAAAATAAATAATTTAATTTGAATAATTAAAAATCTCCGGGTATTGTTATTTTACCCGGTTGTTTTATTATATATATAGCCATTAATAATTATTATAAAAAAGGAGGTATTTATGGCATTTTACAAAAAAAGAACTTCAAGCAATCCAGGAATGAGTAAAGAAGATAAAATGAACTTATTCATGGAGACACGAAAAGCAGAAATTATAGAATCCCTTAACCAATTACCCGACGATAAACCAATCTGGCAATCCCCCGTTTTTACAACTAAATATATAAATCCTGTCAGCGGTGCAAAATATAATATTGAAAACTCTGTTTTGCTTTTAGGTCAAATGAGAGAGCGAGCTTTAAAAAATCCAGACGAAAAAGAAAAACTCCCCTTTTTCATGACTTTTAACCAGGCTAAAAATTCGGGTCTAATCGTTCCGAAAGGAACAAAGTCTTTTGCGATATTAAAAAGATTCGGGAAGAAGTACGAAGTAACTAAGCTGGACGAAGCGACAGGACAGGAAGAGATAGAAGAAAGATTCAGGAGAGCAGCTTCAATAGATTTCGTCTTCAACATTTCAGATCTGGAAGGAGAGCTATCAGCGAAGCTACAACGAAACATGAGTATGGGGTTTAGTAAAGCCACCAATGAAGAGGCAAAAGTCATTCTGGAAGCACTGGAAGCGACCTCACCGGTGAAGATCACCAGGGTAACCGACTTTAACAGTTCGTCAGGCTCTTACTATGTGCCGTCAGCAGAGTTTATCAACCTTCCCCCGTCTTCCCTGTTCAGGAATGTCATAGAAGAGATCTCCACCCTGGCACACGAGATAGCCCACTCCTGGGGGCATAGCAGCCGTTTGAACAGGGAAACCCTGAATACATACAGCCAGGACAACAAAGCACGAGCTGAAGAAGAACTGGTAGCGAATGTGGCAAGCCAGGCAGTCGTTAATCATTTTGGTCTGGAACTGGACGACAAGAGACAGTTTGAGTCATACGAAAAGAACCATGACACTTATGATTTTGGCTGGGCGAAGCTTCTTAAAGACAACCCGGACAGCATAACAACGGCTATCCAGAATGCAGATAAAACAGCGGGTAAAATGATTGCCGAAGTTGAATTATGGTTATCGAATAAATTGAAAGATAATCCAGATCTTGCGGTATCAGAATTTATTAAAGACAGAATAAATAAAAAACAGGAAAAGGAAGAAACACCAGAAGAAAACCCCACTCCTGAAATCTCCACCAGGAGAAAACCTTCTATCTGATTAATTTAATTAAAAGGAGGTTTTACCCTCCTTTATTTATTCTTTTTCGTATTTCGGTCTTATCACTTCTGGATTGTTTAAATCTATTTTAAAGACGGGTACTTTCCCTTGATGATACTTTAATGAGTATTCAAAAAGAGTGAGTAGTTTATAAAATTCTTGTTCTATTTGTTCGTCGTTTAAAGTTTTATCAATCGCCAGGTGATAGGTGGCAATGCCTACGGGTTCTCTTGAACCATTCCAGTGATAAGGAACACGGAAAGTAACAGCATGAGATACATGATACTTTTCCCTTATTCTTGCCTTTTTTGCCATTGTTCCACAAATAAAAGACACTTTTAACTCTTTACTTTCAAAAAGCATTTTATATCCAGTGAATAAAGCTGGTATTTTATCTTTCCAGTGATGAGGGGCATCATAGATTTCATTGTAATTTTTACAGAAAAGCTTTAAGGCATAGTAAAAATTCATTGTAAGCACATCAGGCTGATTAAATGGGGTTCGTGGTTTTACTTCATAAGTGCAATCAAAGTATTCCAGGAATAAATTTACTCTTTCTTTGTTGTCTCGGATTCTTAATACCATATTTATCTCCTTTTTAATTGTTATCACTCATTCATTATCAGGAAATAAATTAATATCAATATGTACCAGTTATGTTTCTGGATATACGGCTTACCCACTTAAAAGAACGGTTAACTTATCATCAAAAAGGGCTTGCAACTCTTACACAGTACCACTAAGATAGACTCATACAGTGTGCGAGTGAGATAGAGTTAAGGGAATGAATTTACTACACTTCATTGAAACCAAAGTCTTTCAGAGAGTAATCGGTGGATTGCTTTCACCCGACGAACTCCGGGAGTTTCAGGAAGTGTTAAGGCAAGATCCTACCGCTGGCGATACCATATCAGGTACAGGCGGTTGCCGTAAGATTCGCTGGGCTTTGCCTGGTATGGGTAAGAGTGGTGGTATCAGGGTCATATACTACTATCTGACAGCAGATAACGAAGTATTCCTTCTTATCGCTTATCCCAAGAATGAGAAAGACAATCTCACCAATGCTGAAAAGAACCAGTTGAAGAAAGCCGTAGAAGGTATAGAGCAAGCCTCCCAGGAGGCAAGGGGGAAGAAATGAGAAAAGAACTCTTTGACGACCTGATCGAGAGTGTCAACGAAGCCGTAGCCATCAAACGGGGTCTTGTTGCCCCAGCTCGTGTTACGACCTTTGAGATGCCCGATGTGAAAGCTATCCGCACGAAAGCGAAGCTCAAACAAAATGAGTTTGCCCAGGTAGTGGGTGTCTCCCCTTCTCTGGTGCAAGCCTGGGAACAGCAAAAGAGAACTCCCACCGGTAGCAGTCTTAAACTGTTGCGGGTCATTGAAAAGCATCCAGATATGCTTAACCTGTTCAGAACAGCATAAGGCCCTTAGCTGTGGCTTTTTTGTTTAATCTGTATTAACCAGGGAACAGCAATGATAAAGAGATACAGTGAAAGACTTGCAGAACTGGAACTATTACAAAACAGACTGTTGCTGTCGTTCCGAACGGACGACGACGATTATATTTTATCTGTATGCCGTCAAATCAGCGATACAGGGCTAAATCTCAAATACAGTAATACAGATTATATTTTCCATTACATAAACTGTTGCTCTTACCACAGAGAACCAAGTTTTATTGTTATCGGCTTACTGTTGTCATTACAGGCTAAAAAAACCGTCATGGCATACAGACTATTTAAGAAGCTGTATATAGATAAAAAAGATAGCCACAGCTTAACTGACAACATTCAAAGAACGGCTGGTAGTTTACTGTCTGTTATGAACAGAAAGGAAAGTGCAGCTTGAAAAGTTTAATCCGTAAAATCGAAAAATATTTTAATCAGGAACTGGATTTCAGTAATATTTCATCGACAACAATCGACGGAAATGAAAATCTTTTATCTGGTACTATTACTTTCTTAATGCACAAAAATATTGATAGTGAAGTGTCATTATCTTTACTTCAAAATATTATTGATAACGGTGCTAATGTAAATCATAAAATAGAAGAGTCTAACAGCCCATTAATAAAAGTTTTCCTGTATCAATGGAAGAACAGCGAGTTTAAAGCAAAGGTCATTGAAATACTTTTATCAGGTGGAGCAGACCAGAACATACCCGGTCACAACCTTCTTGAATATGCAACGGCGAAAGAATGTAAGCTCTTACTGGCTTATGGTGCAGATCTGGAAAGAATCGCTGATAATCGCTCACAGACGGCTATCTTTGATTGTTATTGTCTCGATAAGCTGTCTGTGCTGATTGATTCAGGGGCAAACATTAATCACTCAAACAAAAAGGGTAAAACCTGCCTGGCTTGCTATTACAAGAAAAGCGAATATGTCAGATTCTTACTGGATAATGGCATAAATGCAGACATTTTCCTGAATGATAGTGATTATACGGAAGAACAAAAGAAAACTGTTAATGCAATAATTGCTCAAAAAGAGAGTGAGCAGTTAAAAACAGTATTCGGAAATAATCTTGAATCAAAAGGGATGATTAGGATATGAAAAAAGCCACAAACTGGGTGGAAGTGGCTTTTTAAGGGTACTTAATAACAAATTTCAGAGTTACATAGGAAATCCTTATCCTGTATTTATATTTCTATCAGGTTTTTAAAGTCTGTCAACAACCCCCGCTTATAAAGTTATCCCTTTATTAAAAAATAGCACTTTTTGTATTTTATTATTTATTCATTAATATCATCCACTTATATTTTAAAAATAAAAAGAAAACGCTTGCTTTATTTTCTGGAATAAAAATATCTCTGTACTTATTTTTTTATTTATTATATATTAGTTCTATTCTAATAATAAAGGAGAATAAAAATGAAAAAACAAAACACTCAATACTCTACATTCACTTCATATCTTTCTAAAACTAATAAGAATGTGGATATGTATAGAATTTATAATCCACTAAATGAAAATTTGCGTTTCAATTCACACGATAAAAATTTTTATGATTTATATTTTAAAAGGCATTTTATCACAAGAAGAAATATTTTAACTGTCTTTTCTATTCATTGTTATCTAACAAAAAATGAAAGATTTATAGATGATAGAATATCCTTCGTGAAATGTTCAATAAAGTTATTTAGAATAATATTTAAATCATTAGCTAATGATATTGATTTTAACATTTCTTTCCGTGGTGGAAATTTTATTTTCATTTCACAGTTCGGGAAGAAAGAAGAAATTTCTTGGTTTACACTTTCAAAAATCGCGGCTGATATTTTTGATATTAAAGACTTCTCAATGAACAATAAAGAATTAGTTGCCGCATAAAATAAGGAGAATAGCATGATATTAAATGTAGTCAGCATTCAAAAAACCAAAAAAAATGAAGCCGCTTTAATGGAGTGGGTAAACAACTGCGAAAATCTGGAATGTGCTCTTAGTGATAATTATGTTGTTTCAATAGACAATGATTTTGATTCTGAAAAATTCTACACCGAAAATTCACGATATAGAAAACAATGGATTGATATTTACTATAAAAGTGAGAATATGAACTTAAGCCTTTTATTAGAACTTTGTAGAAAGTTTGATAGCTATGTTTCAATAGTATTAATTAGTGAATGGGCTGGGGATCTAAGAAGTTGTGGAACTCTTTGCCTTTCCCCGGACGGTGAAGAATACTTTAAAGCGCAACAATCAGGAATGACTTTGTATTCAAGTTGGCCCCAGTATGTGAAAAAAGTTTTCCCAAATTGGGTTAATTTAGATTCAATCTAATCAGGAGAGATATATGAACAACCAGATCAATAAAGTGCCTTACAGCAGCGGTGATAAACCAGAACTTCCTAAAAATAAAAAAGTTAAGTTTTATCACGAAGACGAGTATGCTTTTGCTCATTTCATGTATGACGATACAGCAGCCGAACAAGACAATGCAGAAACTAACAGTGAAAATAAAGGGGAGTAATCATGAAAAAAGAAATAGTTAATATCTTAAATGAAGTGGTAGCTAAGTCAAAATTTGCAAACACGGAAAAACACTTCTTCAATTGTGTATCTCATGCAATGATTATGAATGCCTTTATTCAGTTTGAAGAAAGAAAGAAATTCTACCTCCAGGACGACTATGCTTTTAATCATTTTATGAGCGAAGAAACAATAACAATTTTTAATGGCTATGAGTTCAAAAAGAATAATAAATTTTTCAAACAATTTAAAAGCGAAATTGTTAAATCCGCAATGATTTTATCTAACTGTATAGAAAATGAGCCTTTAACAGATATTTTTAAAGAATTGTTTGAAGTTTACTATGCACAAAACGATCAGACAAAATTTGCAAAATACACTGATAGTAAATTAACAAAAGACCAGAAAGTTGAATATGTAAGCTTTAACTATGATAAAAATGATTTTTGTAATGTTGAACCAACTGGTGGCACTGGTTTTCTCTTATATTCCTTGTTAGATAAAATAAGCAGAAAAGCAGGACTGGAAGAAATTCAAAAGCTAAATATCACTTATTTAGAAAGCGATCCTTTTTTTGCTCAAATTTTTATCGCACAAACACTAACTAACATGTTCAATCATAATCTTGACTTTAAAGTATTAGATATCTATATAGCAAGTAAAGCACGGTATTACGACTGTGGAGGATATAAAGAAGCAGGACATGTAATGATAGTCAACCAAAATGAGTTTGTAGCAAAACGAGTTTTAGAAATCCAAAACAATTAATAATATAAGGGGTTACTATGGAAAAACAATTTAAAAAAACACTGGCAAGCATTCAACCACGATCTAATCGCTCTCATTCTGATACAATCAGAGAGTTCTTTAATTGTGTATCTTACACAATGATAATGAACAGCCTTTTTCAGTTAGAACGAAGAGAGTTATTCTATTCAGGAAGTAATATATATGGTTTTAACCAGTTTGCTATACAAGCTGGTTTTATTGAGAAATCAATAATGCTAACTGACAGGCATAAATTCAGTATTGAAGAAAAATTTTATAATAAGTTTGATACTGAAATCATAGAAACAGCTAACTTAATCTCTCTTGAAATACAAAAACAACCTTTGACAGATGTTTTCAATAATATATTTGAAGAGTGTTATTTAACAGGAAAGAAAGGCGAGTGGCTGGGTCAATATTTAACACCTAATGATGTTTCAGAACTTTTAACAGAGTTAGCAAGCTTGAACAAAGAAAACAATTATAGTATTGGCGATATTTGTGCAGGTACAGGATCTTTAATTTTTCCATTACTTAAAAAAATTCATAAAATGGAAGGATATGAAGGGGTTCAGAAAATAGAACTTCTTTATAACGACATTGATCCACTGATGGCGCAATTGTTTATGGCTCAGATATTAACTAATATGATTTATCATAATCTCGATTTTAAATCTCTACATGTTTATATAGGCAATGCAATTACAGAATATGATACAGTAAAGACTCTTTTTTTAAGGGTTAAGCAAAATCCGTTAGTGGCTCAAAGAGTATTAGAAATTGACAGAGAAAAGAAAGCAGCATGATAAAAAGAATTACGGCAAAGGTTTAATTTTGCCGTAAGATATACACTTCAATACTAAGGAAAATAAATAAAAACGGACCACAATTACATTTTTATCTATGTATAGAGATATCAGATATTAATTACTTGTCAATCATCATCCACAAAATAAATTATATCGAATAAGCCATTTTTATAACGGAACCACTTTCCTTTATGAGTTTAAAGTAAAGCTGTTCTATTGTTGGAGTAGGGCATTTAGGATTACCAGAACGGTACCGCTTGCTGCGGTCGTTACCCAGGATCTGACTATCATAGACATTGCGCGAGTAAACTCTAAACTCCCCTTCCCTGCCGTTCGTGCTTATCTCTCTTAACATGAACTCTTTTGTTCGTAGCTCATTAAAAATATCGTGCGGGTCGTCCAGGATATCCATGTTATAGACTTCAACCAGATTGTTTTTAATGCAGAACGATTCCAGACGGCGATAAGCTTGCTCGGTCAGACCAAGAGCATAGACAATAAATTCTCCCGACAGTGAAGCTTTACGGGCATCTTCTCTTGATTGATATATTACTGGTTCTACATACCGTAGTTTGCCAATACTGATCCGTTCCACCGACAGCCCCGTTCTGTTAATGATTTCATGTAGCTCTTTTATCGTAATCCTACCCTACTCTCATAAAAATATCGCTATGGCTAATGA
>ULXA01060935.1_pt1 | contig 30915 bp, 20 predicted proteins | sample 1960861 | NCBI WGS metagenome assembly ULXA01 (sample SAMEA4835827, study PRJEB28245) | human gut metagenome | biome: gut microbiome; material: fecal sample | place: Denmark | collected 2008
GCCCGACGAGATCGTGGCCAACGTGGCCCGGCTCATCGACCGTTTCCAGTCCGAGTCGCGCTGGACGAAGATCTACGTGCAGAGCATCCTGCCCGTCAATGGCGAGTCTTTCGCCAAGTTCAGGAACCACTACGAGCACGGTCGTCAGATCGTGCCGCTGAACAAGCGGCTCGAAGCGCTGTGCGACGAGAAGGAAGTCACCTACCTCGATGTCTGGGGGGCGCTGGCCGACCACGAGGGGCGGCTGGACAAGCGTTACACCAACGACGGCCTGCACCTGACGGGCGAGGGTTACGTGGTGTGGCGGGATGCGATCAAGCAACACGTGAAGTAGCCGCGTGCCGTTGTCGAATCCCATATTCCGGCGGATTTCGCGCCTTGCCGACGAGCAGGGCGTGCAGGCTTTCGTCGTCGGCGGCTATGTGCGCGATCACTACCTGCGACGGCCTTCTACCGACATCGACGTGGTGGTCGTGGGCAGCGGCATTGCGCTGGCCGAGGCGCTCGCGCGCGAACTGAAGGCGAAGGTCTCGGTCTTCAAGACTTTCGGCACGGCGATGGTCCGCGCCCGGAATGTCGAAGTCGAGTTCGTGGGGGCGCGCCGGGAGTCCTACACCCGCGATTCGCGCAAACCCGAGGTCGAACCCGGCACGCTGGCGGACGACCAGCGGCGGCGCGACTTCACGATCAACGCCATGGCGTGGTCGCTGAACGGGGCCACGTTCGGCGAGCTGGTCGATCCTTTCGACGGGATGTCGGACCTCGAAGAGTGCATCATCCGCACGCCGTGCGATCCCGACGTCACCTTTTCCGACGACCCTCTGCGCATGATGCGCGCCGTCAGGTTCGCCTCGCAGCTGGGCTTCACCATCGAGGAAGAGACCTTCGAGGCGATCCGCCGCAATGCCGAACGCATCCGCATCGTCTCGCGCGAACGCATCGTCACCGAACTCAACAAGATCGTCCTTTCGCCCGTCCCTTCGATGGGCTTCGAGTTGCTGGAACTCACCGGGCTGCTGGAGCGGATTTTTCCCGAGATGCACAACCTCAAGGGGGTGGAGAAGCGGGGCCGCCACGCCCATAAGGACAATTTCATCCATACGCTCAAGGTCGTGGACAACGTGGCGCGCCGCAGCGGCGATTTGTGGCTGCGCTGGGCCGCCGTGCTGCACGACATCGCCAAGCCGCTCACGAAGGCCTACGATCCCCGTGTGGGCTGGACCTTCCACGGCCACGAGGTGCTCGGCTCGAAGATGGTCCCGGCGATTTTCCGCCAGCTGAAACTGCCGCTCAACGAGCACATGAAGTTCGTGCAGAAGCTCGTGTTCCTTCACCTGCGGCCCATCATCCTCTCGGAGGATCTCGTGACCGACTCGGCCGTGCGCCGGCTGCTGTTCGAGGCGGGCGACGACGTGGAGGCGCTGATGACGCTGTGCGAGGCGGACATCACCTCGGGCATCGACGCCAAAGTGAAACGTTACCTTTCGAATTTCGAGCTGGTGCGCCGCAAGATGAAGGACCTGGAGGAGCGCGACCGCATCCGCAACTTCCAGCCTCCGATCACGGGCGAGCTGATCATGGAGACCTACGGCATCGGCCCGGGGCGCGTGATCGGCGACATGAAGGAGATCATCAAGAACGCCATCCTGGACGGCGAGATTCCCAACGAATACGACGCGGCCTACGCGCTGATGGAGCGGCTGGCCGCCGAGCGGGGGCTGACCCGCGTCCGGAAATAAGGCGAACCCCGCGGGGTTCGGTATTTGTAGGTAAAGAGAAGTGCAGGAAAGAGTAAATATCTTGTTTACAGGTGTTTAATCCTCTATTCTGCATCTGTTCCGAGCAATAAAAAAGCATAATCGGGCAGGATTAACGGTGAGTTTCGTTACTTATCCGTTACCTGCCCGAAATGCTTTTATTTGCATTAAAACATTCGTTTTCAGTTCGTTGCATTGAATTTCTGCATAACAAATAACTTGACTAAACGTTTAACAAATCCTCAAAGTTCAAGTTATTATGCAACGCAGCACTTTCAAAGTCCTTTTCTACGTGAAAAGGCAGTCCGAGAAATCGGGTCAGGTTCCCGTTATGGGTCGTATTACGATCAACGGCACGATATCGCAGTTCAGCTGTAAACTCACCGTTCGTTCTTCCCTCTGGGACGCCAAAGCAAACAAGGCGGCAGGTAAAAGCTTCGAAGCCCAACGCCTCAATGAAAAGTTGGAGAACATCAAAACCAATATCGGCAAACAATATCAGCGGCTCTGCGACCGTGATTCGTATGTCACGGCCGAAAAGGTTCGCAACGCCTTCCTCGGTATGGGTGACGCCTGCCGCCTGCTGTTGCAGACCTTCGACGAATACCTCGCAGGCTTTCTCAAACGTGTGGGCAAAGACCGCACCTATTCCAGCTATGAAGACTACTGCAAGCGTCGCCGCCGCCTTGCCTCTTTCCTCGAATACGAATACCGCGTCAAGGACATTGCGTTCAAAGAGCTGAAGCGGGATTTTATCGAAAAGTTCGTGGTCTACCTCTCTTCGGTACAAGGGATGCGTTCCGGTACGATCCATTCGACCATCAAGAAGCTGAAGTTAATGACCTATACGGCATATAAGAACGGTTGGATTGCCGTCGATCCTTTCGCCGGGTTCTATGTCAAAGCAGAATACGCTGAACGTCGCTACCTCTCGGCCTCGGAATTGCAGGCCGTGATGGATGTCAGGCTCCCCAACTACCGAACGGGCATCAACCGTGACGCCTTCGTCTTTTGCGCCTTTACGGGTTTGAGCCATGCGGACGTAGTGAAACTCACCCACGCGGACATCCATACGGACGATAACGGAGAGCGGTGGATTATCGACAAACGGCAAAAGACAGGTACGCAGTTCCGTGTTAAGCTCCTTCCCGCCGCTGAAATGCTCTACAAGCGTTATAAGGATATGCACCTCTCAGGCGACCGGGTCTTTCCGCTCAAAGGCACTTATAATACGCTGAACATGTCCTTGCGGCATGTTGCCAGACACGCCGGTCTGTCGTTCAACCCGACGATCCACCTCGCGCGGCACACCTTCGCCACGACGGTCACGCTCACGCAGGGCGTGCCTCTGGAAACGGTCTGCAAGATGCTGGGACATAAACGGATCACCACGACCCAAATCTATGCCCGCATCACCAATGATAAGATCGGACAGGATATGGCGGCATTGAGCGAGAAACTGAACGGTATCTTCAAGGTCGCACAGTAATGGCCTACGATCTTACAGCTAATTCGACTTCCGATCTTGCTTCGTCAATGGCAGGGTAATTTTCGATGTAAGTTTTCCCGCCGGCAGGGAATTAAACGCCGGAGATGGAAATATGCAAGGCCATGCGAATCGCCCGAGGGGCGAGCCTTGCATATTTCCATCCCCGGCGTTTTGCTGGTCGCTACCGTCGGAATAGGCGGCTTTCTGCGGCTCCTGACGATCCGGTTCTGATGTTCAGTCGCGGTCGTATGCTCATCGCCGACCTTACGGACGACCTCCAATACTTTACGTTTGGTTTCGCTGCTGACATAAAGAGCCGAGCGGGCACGAATGCTTCTTGGCTGCAGGAACATTCGGTCGAAGTCGCCGATGACGATGTCGTCATCAGACCGCAGAGGTAGGAAGGGATTCGGAAGCGGCATTTCCCGTTTATTGGGCTCTTCCCGCTTTCGATCCCGGATGAAATCCTCACGGTCATCGGCCGGAAGAGGTGCCGGGGCATCGGGACGCTCCGGGCGCCGCCAATGCTGTATCAAGGAACTAATCCCGGAAAAAATACTCCAAAGGAGTATCGATCCGAACATAATAAGACCCAGCGTCTCCCAAAAGTGCAGGTCGGATAAATAGTCGTTCAACATGATTGAAAAAGTTTTAGATGATGTTATGGTAATTCTGTTCTTGATGTATGCGATTGATCTCGTCGCGGAATATTTCGAGATGGTGCCGCAGGATATTATCTACATAAGATGTCGCGGTCAGTCGCTCGCCGCCGATTTTTTTCAGGACTTCAAGGATTTTCCGTTTCGTAGGGGCACTGACATAGAGCGAGGCGCGGAGGTCGTAATCCACCCGGACAAGAAATGTTTTTTTGCAGTCGGGCAATGTCATCGAACGTCGCCGTCGTATGTCCGGTACGGGAGCACTCTCCGGCTTCACATCCTGCCTTTCGGATACGACCGTTTCGGAAGGTTGGGAATCGGGATTTGAGGAATCTTCAGAAGCGGCGATAATGGATGCAGGAGCGTCGGGAATGGCCGTAGCCTTGAGTGACGGGCGCATACGCGCAAAACAGTTCTTTTTCATTTCAGATAAGGTTTTTGGTGCTTTTTTGTTTGTAAATTCTATTGATGTCGTCTTTGTATAGTTCGAGATGCTGCCGTACGATATTCTCGACATAGGACGTGGCAGTCATATATTCGCTGCCGATTTTCTTAACCACATCCAATACCTTTCGCTTGGTGTCGATACTTACATATAAGGCCGAGCGAACGTGGATATCATGGCGAGTCATATAGGTCTGCTCAAAATCCGGAATGACCATTGTCCGTCGCCGCCGGGGCTCCGGTGCCGGGGTGGGAATATCTTGTGTTTCTTCTTCGGAATCCCGGACCGCGACCTCCGGTTCTGCCTGCGGCTCTTGCTGCGCAGGATCTTCTATCTCGCGTGTAACTGTCGTCGTGAGGGGCAGCTGTCCTGCGATCACCTGTCTTACAAGACCTTCGTCTACTTCGACTTTGGGTTTCTTAGCCATTGTCAGCGGATGTTAAGAAGCGTGAGAATTTCCGCCGCGAGGGTTTCGATCTGTGCTTCACGGGCAAAAGTTCGTTCCGGCGCCAGCAGTGTCGAGCGGCCGACTCCTGCATTGTCCGCAAGCATCTCCTTGTTGAACTTCGAGCGGTAAGGAATGTGAGTCGTCATAAGCGACAGCCCGAGCTTACGGATAACGGCCTCGTATTGGTCGTAAAGCGGCGTTCGTTCACGACGGTCTATCATCGTCCAGAAAAGATAGACGCTCCGTAAAGTGAGGGCCGGATTTTGGGCAAGGTTAGTAGTGAGGCTCCGGGCAAAGGAGAGCGCACTTTCCATGACGACCTTGTCGGCTTTCAGGGGCACGAAGACAGCGTCCAACGACGCGAGGAGCCGAATGACGCCTTCGGCATTGACCGTTCCCGGCAAGTCGTAGAGAATGATGCGGGGATGGTAGCCGCTTTGCAGCAGCCGCCCGACTTCTTCGGGGGCTTCGAGCGGCATGCATTTCAGCAGCGGCCAGAGCTTGCGGCCCGTGGCTTTGAATTGACGTATCAGCAACAGCTTGTGATAATCGTCATGCTCGATGAGCGATAGTTCCCGCTCCCGTTGGGCATGGATCGACCATTGGGGATAGTCGCAGTCCACGACCAACACGTCGTGCCCGACGATGTAATGCAGGTAACTGGCGAGCAGTACCGTGAAGGTTGATTTTCCAACGCCGCCTTTCTGATTGCAGACGGCAATGCTTGCAGGGGTGATGTTCATAATACAGAGTTTAAAAGATTCGACAACTCGCGTTTGGGGATAGTCATTCTATCGAATTTTGCATTTTTGCTGCATTCAGAGATGCACTCTTTCAGAGATTCAGAGTTTATGAATATCTTTTCTTCCGAAAAAGAGAAAGAGCGATTTTAACAACGAATTTCGTCTCGGAACAATCGCCATCGCGCCGACACGATATCCCAACAGGATGATTCGATTTCATGGCTCACAAACGCTTTCTTTTATTCCTGACGCAATATACAACAGGGTAAAACGCTTCGGTTTCGATGTCCGCTCCAGTCCGCTCCAGTCCGCACCGATGGATTTTTTTTGTCTGAAGAGCGAATGGATCGACGAGGAATGTTTTGAAAGTTTTCAGGCAGCAAAAGAACGCATCGACCAGATCGTTATCCTTTACAATTCACTCAGACCTCATGCCAGCTGCGATTGGCTTACGCCCTTGGAAGCGGAACTTAGAACCGGGAAACTCAAACATCATTGGGGCCGAAAGACGGTTGTTCGGAAGGCATATGTAAACTTATATCAGGACAATATTTTTTGAACCAAAATGTTTATCTTTAATTATCAATCACTGTAAACCTTTTTCAGGACGGGACAGTCTGTCCCGAAACGGTTGTAATATTGCACCGGGAACAGACCCGCCCGGAAGCCGTAATGGAGGATTTTCGGAACTTCGGTCAGAGATTCTCCGCCGCGGATTTTTCCCATCGCCAGATGGGAGCGAGCTGTACCTTTGTATGCCGAAAAACTTTTCGGCATACAAAAGGTGCTCGCTCTGCGAGGTTGGGTGGCGTTCCCGAGTCACGCCACTTAAACTACCAGATTGATGACAACCACGAAAAAGAGGATCGGACGCCCGACAACGACAGATCCCAGAGTCCACAGGTATAATTTCAAACTCACGACGGAAGAGAATATCCGCTTTAAGCAGATGCTTTGTAAGGCTGGACTGGAGCATAATCGGAGCCAATTTATCGTCAAAAGAATCTTCAACGAGGAGTTCGTCGTTATCAAACGCGACCGAAGATATAGTTCAAATTATTCAATTTCCCTGTTTTGAGTTCTTCAATCTTTGGTCATACATTGTTAAACAATTGAATTGATTTTGGAGTATCAAGCATGAAGTAAGACAGAGCTTTTATTGGTTTTAGAAACCGTTTATGACGTTCCGTCCCCATGCATTGCATCTTAAAGCTGAACTGTTCGTGAAGTCGAGTAGAGTCCATGTCCGCGACGATGGTTTTACAAGATGTAATTTTCACTTAAAGTTTTTTATTATGGTTTACAGAGGTATCGATATCAGCAAGAGCAGTTTCGTAGCGGCTTATCCATCAACGAACGGCAACCCTACTAAGACTTTCCCTAACACAACCGCGGGAATGCGTGAGCTCATCGGTACGCTTGCTGTCGCTGAGCATCATTGCGTTATGGAAGCTACCAGCAATTACGGCTGCTGCTGTACCTGCTACATCAGAACGGTATTGCCGTCAGTTTTGCCCCCCCCCAAAAAAAGCAGATCAAGCATTTTTCCCGAATGATGATGCCCGTTACCAAAACCGACGAAAAAGACGCCTACATGATCGCCATGTACGGGGAGAAGATGAATCCTCCCATCTACAAAATGCCCTCGCAGGCTACAATACGGATCCTTACCACCGAAGGGTTTACCTACTTTGACAATGCAAAGCAACTATCCCGCTTCATCGGAATATGTCCAACCTATCAACAATCAAGAACATCCGTAAATATCAGAGAACATATCAACCGGAATGACGATGAACGTCTGCGATCTTTACTCTATATTGCCTTTTGGACTGCCTTGCGTTACAATAGTCGGGAGTGTTATATCCGATTAAAGGCAAATGAAAAACCATTCAAAGTAGCTCTGATTGCTGTGACTAACAAACTCGTCAGGCCTGTTCTTACCATTACTACAATCAACTCAATATATCGATGGATTTGTCCCGGCTAAAAAATAATCTTCGGTTCTTTTTTTATCTTTTTACTTAATTATTTGCTTTTTAATACATTTCCTCATAAATATTCGTTGGCTTTGCCTGCTTCCACTTGGAAAATACGAATTTTGAAGAATTGAAGATTTATCTTAACTTTCGAAAAAATTTCATGCGACGTGCGATTTATTCCCTCCATCCTCCGGTCGTTTCCGTTCAATGTCATGTTGTACTTCGTCGGATTCTTATCTCCGCCGCTCCCCGCCGCTGCCGCCTCCTATGACCGAATCCAGACCCTCTCGATGGACGAAGGACTCCCGCACAGCGACGTAAATGCGATTACGCAAGATCGTGACGGCTATCTTTGGTTCGCGACATTCAGCGGGCTGAGTAAATACGACGGATACAGACTCCAAACCTTTCGGACCGACAATTCCGACCTCACCAGCGACCGGATACTCTGCCTATTCGTCGCCCGGGATTCGTCCCTTTATATCGGAACCGAATCCGGAGGGCTGAACCGTTACGATCCGGTGTCCGAAACGATATTTCCGGTCGCCGAAGAGCCGACAACCTCTGCAGACCAGGTGATCAACAACATTTTCGAAGATCGAAAAGGTACCGTATGGGTCTGTCGAAACGACGGATTGGGATACCTCACACTCCGAGGAGCAACCACTTATCTGCATGTCAAGAACCGATGGAGAGGATTCTACATACAGTGCGGAACCGCCTTGGATTCTTGCAGACTGCTACTGTCGACCGATGCCGGCCCCGTCATCTATAACCCCGAAACCGAGGAGATACAAAATATCCTCCGGGATGAAATCAAAACCCGCTGTTTCTCGATGCAGTCTTTCGCAGACGGCAAAATCGCGCTTTCCGGAGGATGGGGCGTTCGGATCTATGATCCGAAAACCGACGACCTACAGAGAATCTGCGACTTCTCATCCCGGGTCACGACGCAGGACAATCACGGAAACATCTGGGTCGGAAGTTTCAACCGGGGACTGTACAAATACGACCGGAATGGTATTAAGATTGTTCACTACCACCCCAAACTCCCCATTCCTCATGCCGTCAACTCCTTTGAGATCAGCGCACTGTTCGAGGATCGTTCCGGGGTGCTTTGGATCGGAACGATCGGCGGCGGCTTGAGTAGGCTCAATGTCGTCGAAAAACATATCGAATGCTATACCGAAGCGCAGGGCTTGTGTGAAAATCGGATCATCACGTTCCTCGAAGCCCGCGACGGAATACTTTGGGTCAGCACACATGGCGGCATCAATCTGTTTAATCGAAGTTCCGCAACTTTCCGGGAGCTGCGCATAAATGGATTGCCGAGCATCCAATTTGCAACCGTATCAGCCTTCTTTATGGCCGAAAACGGCGACATCTGGCTCGGAACGTGGGACAAAGGATTGTGGGTCATCGACAGCCGGGATATCGACCGGGCGATACAGACCGGTCAGGTCCGGGCCCGACAACTCAAACATCCGGTCATCGACGGGGAATTGTCCGTGTTCCGAATCGTTGAAGATCGCGACAGACACCTGTGGATCAGCTCGAACCGGGGATGTTTCGAATACATTCCATCCCACGGGGATTTCAAAACCGGGCAGTGGATCAACTATACCCACAACGGAGATGATCCCAATTCGTTATGCTCCAATTTCACGACGGACATCTACCCCGATACCGTCACCGACAATAAGACCATCTGGATCGGAACCCGCTCGGGGCTGAACCGAATCGTATTCGATGCCGACGGCAAGGCGAACTGCCAGCGAATCGAACTCGCCGCTACGAACGCCCGTGAACGGAAGGTGTGTAGTTCCGATGCCTTCATCTCGACGATTCACTGTGACCGGAAGGAGGGGGGCTTTGGATCGCAACGATCGGCGAAGGTCTCTTCCTTATGACCGAAGGTCGTTGCGGCGGGAAAACGCCCCGTTTCAGCTGTTTCGACACATCCAACTCCCGGTTCTTCAATAACGAACTGGAGAGCCTGCAGGAGGACGACCACGGAGCCTTCTGGATCGGCGGCTACGGAATCACCCGCTTCGATCCCCGGGATCACTCGATCCGGCATTTTACGGTAAAGGACCAATTGCAGAGCAACTCCTTCAAAATCTGGGCATCGTACAGACTCCGCAACGGCGAGATGGTTTTCGGAGGCGTAAAGGGGTTCAACATTTTCCATCCGGACAGCATCACCGACAACGACATCCGCCCGCGCACGGCCATCTCCCGGCTTAAGATTCGGAATCAGACCGTCTCGGCCGGAGATTCCGTTTGCGGACGCGTCGTCCTGCCGCGCGCCATCAACCGGCTCAACAAACTCGACCTCTCCTACAACTGCAACAACCTCACCTTCGAATTTTCGGCCTTCGCCTACGTCGATCCCAAGTACAATACCTATAAATATAGAATGGAGAATTTCGACACCGACTGGAACTACACCAGCGGACTGTCGCCTCAAGCCGTCTATACCAACTTGCGCCCGGGCAGCTACCGGCTGGTCGTATATGCCTCGAACGAAGACGGATACTGGTCTCAGGCCCCTGCGGTGCTCGAAATCACGATACGTCCGCCCGTCTATGCCACACGCTTGGCCTGGCTTTGCTACATTGCGCTAACCATCCTTTTTCTCTACAGATGGCACCGCCGTTCACTGCGAAAACTACAGGAGCGCCACCAGATAGAGCTCGAACGCAACAAATACTATGAAGAGCAGAAGAGCAGCGCCAACATGCTACAGTTCTATACCGATATCGCCCACGAGCTCAAGACGCCGCTCTCGCTGATTACAGCCCCGGTCGAAGAGCTGCTCTTGAATCCGCATATCGGAAAAACGACGCGCAACAGACTGGAACTCGTCAACCGCAATGCGGGGGCATTGAAGACCCTGCTGGAACAAATCCTCGACTTGCGCAAATACGAAAGCCACAAAATGGAACTCGCGGCTGTGCAAACCGATGCGTCGGAATTCCTCCGCGGTATAGCCGAACTGTTCAAGCCGTTGGCCGACCAACTTCAGATACAGTTCTCGCAGGAGATTCCGAACGATCCGCTCATACTCTGGATCGATCGTCGGAAAATGGAGATCGTTATCGCTAATTTGCTCTACAACGCATTCAAATACAGTCGGAAAAGTTCAGGGAAAGTGAATCTCGTCTGTGAAGAGCAACAGCTGTCGGTAACCATTTCGGTGGAAGATAATGGAATCGGAATAGCCCGGGATGAACAGTCCCGGATCTTCGAACGTTTTTACCAGGCTCGAAACAACAACTCGCCGCAAAAAAGCATCGGCATCGGACTCTCCCTGGTCAAGCATATCGTTACTCTGCATCATGGAGAAATTGAAGTCGCATCCGAATTGAACGTCGGTTCGCTCTTCCGGGTCCGGATCCCGAAGGGATGTGCGCACCTCGCTCCCGAACAGATCAAAGATTCCGACAAGGTCCCGGGTCGGCCATTTCAGAATCTCCCGATAGGGATGGATTCCGCGCTGTCGGACTTCGGTGACGATCAATTCGAATCGGAGATGGCGGCGGAAACCGCAATCGGGAACGATCGTGGAATGCAGTGCGGGCTCCTGGAAGAAAATACGCGCCACGGAGCAGCTGCATCTGATGGAAAAAGAGTTTCGATTCTCGTGGCCGAGGACAATACCGCCTTGCGGGATTATCTTCGAAGCGCGCTGGAGAACCGATACAACGTCTCGACGGCACGAAATGGAGAGGAGGCTTATTGTCAGGCAATCAATGAACAGCCCGATCTGGTGCTTACAGACATCGTCATGCCGGGAATGTCGGGAATCGAACTTTGCCGCAAAATCAAGGAGAATTCCCGGACTTCGGCAATCGGGGTCATTCTACTTACGGCCCACAATCTGCAGAACTACGAAGTATCCGGATACCGTGTCGGAGCCGACGCTTATGTAGCAAAACCGTTCTCCCTTGAAGTGCTCTTCTCCCGTATCGACAACCTTGTTGCCCGACAGAATAAAATCCACAAAAACAGTCAACCTATAAAGGAGATTCCCATTTCAGAAGTCGCTGTGGAGAAATCCGAAGATCTCTTCCTTGTCAAATGTACCGAAACCATCGAGACCGAAATAGCCGATCCGCGATTTGACGTCCTACAGCTTTGCCGCAAAATCGGCGTGTCACGATCGCAGCTCTACCGGCGTATTCTTGCCCTCACGGGGTTGACGCCCATACAATTCATTCGCAGCATCCGGCTAAAGCACGCTGCATCATTCCTTGCCCAAGACGGAACACTTCCTGTCAATGAGGTAATGTATCGCGTAGGGTACACCAATCTCAGCCACTTCGCCAAAATCTTCCATGAGGAATTCGGACTCTACCCCAAGGAGTTTGCCCTCCGGAACCGGAGCAAAACGGGAAAAGTGGACTCCGCGTCGGAAATCTTCTCCAAAAACGAGCCCGAGACGCAGAAATGACCCCGGACGATTTTCTCAAATAAATTAAAAAATACTTTTCCCGTCATCCGTGTATTTTGAGACATTTGCGTTGATTTTTTAGGTTTTTAATAGTTTCCTTTGCATCAGCTGCACCAAATGCGGCAATTTGAAAACCTAAACTAAATCAACGCAAATGAATCATTTTCTCTCTCCATGCTCTATCCGCCGGGGTCGGATCATCCGATCCGCCTCCTTTGGGCCCGGAAGTCTCACCGGGCAGAATCCGAATATTCCGAGGAATACATATCTTGAGAATATGATTCCATGATTCGGACAGGGACGCCGGAATTCTTCATGCAAGAAAGCACTCCGGATTCCCTGACCGAAAAAATACCTACATTCCAAAAACTGCGAACCATGAAACAGCTATTCTTTCATCTCGTGCCGGTTCTTGCCTTTGGGTTGGTACTGGCTGCTTGTGACAACGATTCGGACGAGTGGACACAACCTTACGAATTCGCTTGGAGCTACGGCGCGGAATCACAATTCAGCGTCGGGAAACCCGCTACATTTACGGACCTTTCGCTCGGGGTCGAAACCCGCGAGTGGAGTTTCGAAGACGCAACACCTGCGACCTCCACGGATCCCGAACCGAGCGTCGTATTCAATTCGAAAGGCATAAAGACGGTAACCCTTACAATCCATTTTCTCAACGGTCAGGTGCAGTCCGAATCGTTCGACATTGAGGTATTTTACCCGCTTTCGGCTCGGATCAAAGCCTTGGAACTTACACCGAAAGGCTGTATTCGGCTCGATACCCCCGTCTCGTTCGGCCTTACCGAAGTCGAGGGTAATCCGACATCCTACCAATGGACATTCGAAGGCGGTACGCCTTCCTCGTCGACTGATCCCGCCCCAGTGGTCACCTGGACTTCGGCCAACAAAAACGGAGCCCGAATCTCCTGCAGACTCACTCGGGCCGACGACGGAATGACAACTACCGTCGAACAGACTTTTATTGTCGGAAACTATCCAATGCTGCACCCCATTCCCGAGAAGGATTATGATCCCTGGCGGTTCGAACTTTCGTCCATTGGAAAATGGACGCTCTGGAACACGACCACTTCCGCGGATGATCTGACGACTAACACCTCCATCGTCAGCGGCGGGGCCGATGGCTCGAAGCAGGCCCTCAAGGTAACGCTCAAACCGGGAGTCATCTATCAGTTGTTCACGCGAGACAACTGGGTTTGCAACGCCCAACTCGTTGCCGGACAAAAATATGAAGTCTCCTTCTGGCAGAAAACGGATGCCGCGGAGGGTTCGCTTATCGTCTTGACGGGCATCTATAACAATCTGCCCTCCTGGTCTTGGAATGAATACCTCCAGGTACTTGCGAGTGACCACTGGAGCATCTACTTCCCCGATATTCCTTTCGAGGAACAGGTGGAAGAGATGTTCGGAATTTGGAGTAATATCGAATATCCGCTTACCGAAACGATCACACTCCCGGCATCTCCGGAGCTGATGCCTTCCGCAGAGTGGAAACAGGTCCGGTTCGAATTCACGGCCACAAGCGCCAAATACGAATCGTTGCTGAACACCTATCCCCAATTCGCTCTTCTGTCAGCCGGCTCCGCTGATGTAAACTGGTATTTGGACGACATACAAATCAATCTTATCGAAGAATAACCCGAATAAACTATTCGCTATGAAACGATTCGTTTTCTTACTGGCCGGCTTGCTGCTCATTGCTTCGAGTCTCCGGGCCCAGACCTCCGTCAGCGGTACGATTACCTCCCCGGACGGAAAGCCTGTCGCCGGCGCGTCGATAATCATCGAAGGCAGCACCGTCGGTGCCACGTCCGATGCCAAGGGTTTCTATCGGATCAAAGTCCGTTCATCCAAAGATATTCTCGTCTTCAACTTCCTCGGGTACCGGGAGGTTCGCGAATCCGTCGGGCAGCGATCCCTGATCGATGTCGTACTCTCACCCTCCGACCTTCAGATAGACGACGTCGTTGTAGTCGGTTACGGTGCCCTACGGAAAAAGGACATGACCGGAGCTGTTGCCTCGATCAAGGCCGATGCCTTCGAAAACCGGGTACTTTTCTCCGTTGACGACGCTTTAGCCGGCGGAGTGGCCGGTCTGATGGTCAACTCCTCATCCGGAAAACCCGGCTCGGAGTCGAGCATGCTTATCCGCGGTGCAAACTCCCTGACCGGCTCCACTGCCCCGCTGATTGTCCTTGACGGATTCCCGCTCTTCGATGTCAGCACCTCCACCGGGGGTGGCATAGACGGATATGACACCGGCATGTCCTCGCTCTCGATGATAAACCCCGACGATATCGCTTCGATCGAAGTGCTAAAAGACGCCTCGGCAACGGCAATATATGGTAACCGCGGAGCCAACGGAGTCATTCTCATTACCACCAAACGAGGCCGGGGCGACAGCGGAAAGATCCAATACAACACCTACTTCGGATTTCAACAGATGAATAAGCGGTATGACATGATGGATTTTCGCCAGTACGCCGCCTATCAGGTTGATCGAAACTCCTCGAACAACCACCTGTTCACGGACCCTATCACCATGCAACCCCGCACAATCGGAGACGTACAGTCGCGGGACTGGCAGGATGAAATCTTTCGTACCGGATTTATTCAAAACCATTCGCTATCTATTTCACACTCTACTGAAAAAACGAGTATGTTCGTCTCCGGTTCCTACATGCAGAACAAATCGGTCCTCATCGCCACGAATTGGCAGAAACTCACGGCTAAAGCTACGATCGACCACCGATTCACGGATTTTATACGCACGGGTGTCGATATCGGCTATAACCGAATCGTCGACGACGGAGTGCCGACCGGCGGCGAAGGCACGTCCCAGGTTGCAGGCGTCATCACTTCGGCCCTGACGGCTCTTCCTTTCGAATTCGACGAAACGACTCAGGCCTATTTCCGCCGTGCAGGCGTCTCGCAGTCCTCGCTCGACTCTTATATCGACAACTATCACGGGAATCCGGTCAACATCGCCAATGAGACCGAACTCACCAAACGCATCAACCGAATGATGCTCAATGCCTATGTCGAGGCCGACATCCTTAAGAATCTGACCTTGCGCATCACGGCAGGATATGACAGTTATTCGCTCAAAGACCGCCAGTTCTATCCCACCTCGACGCCCCGCGGCTACTTTTACAAGGGGCAGGGTATCATCGGCAGTTCTGAATCCGGAAGTTGGATCAACGAAAACACGCTCACCTGGAAGCCCGTATTCGGGAAACACCGTCTCAATGTCCTCGTCGGCATGACTGAACAAGGATACACGAACTTCTACGATCGCAGCGAAACCACTCAATACGAATACGAGGATCTCGGATCGAATAATGCCCAGATGGCTAAAGTTTTCAACGTCTACTCCAGCAAGGAGCAGGTCCGGTATGTCTCGCTCATCGGTCGAATTAACTACTCATACGACAACCGTTACATTGCCACTTTCACCCTCCGCCGCGATGCTACCTCGCGCTTCATCAACGACAAGTGGGGTACGTTTCTCTCCGGTGCATTAGCCTGGAACATCGACAGCGAAAGATTCATGCAGAATCAAAATACCGTCAGCGCCCTCAAACTGCGTCTGAGTCTGGGCGAGGTTGGCAACTCAAATGTCCCCACCTCGGGCTCCTACTCGCAGCTCTACGGAACGAACTACTCCTTCGGAACCATTGAGACCATCGGGCAGTCTTCTTTGTCTATTGCTAATGAAAACCTCTCCTGGGAGACCACTCGCGAAGTGAACGCAGGATTGGAGGTCGGGTTATGGAACGACCGGCTGAAATTCACGGCAGACTTCTATGACAAGGTTACCCGGGACCTGTTGCTTGAGGCTCCCGTTGTTAACATCGTCGGATTCGACAAGGCATGGCAGAATATCGGCAAAATGCGCAACCGCGGTATCGAGTTGAGCCTGAACGCCCAGTTGATCAACCACAAGAATTTCAAATGGAATTTCTTCGCCAACTTCGCCCGCAACAAGACCAAAATTCTTGAACTCGGCCAGGGCGGAGCCCCGATCCTGCTGGGTGTCACTTGTCTGAGCGGTCAGAATGCCGTCATCCTGCAAGAGGGCGGAGAGATCGGAGACATATACGGATACGTCACCAAAGGTGTCTATGGACTAAATGATTTCGAAATCGACGGAATAACGCCGAAGCCTGATGTCGCCGTCGAAACCGGAGCCGAAAAACCCGGGGCCATGCGCTTCGCCGACCTGTACAAGGACGAAAAGATTACATCCGACGACCGGACCGTAATCGGAAACTCGACACCCGATTTTTTCGGAGCCTTCGGCACGAACTTCACCTGGAAGAACCTCGACCTCAACCTCTCGTTCCAATATTCATACGGAGGCAACGTCTACAACGCAAACTACAATCAGCTCGCAGCGTTCACCGGAACCACGAACAACCAAATGGCATTCTTCGAGGAGCGTTGGTCGCCCCGGAACCTTGCAAGCACGCAATACTCCACGATGACGAACGGAGCGGTCTGCTCGGCATTCGTCGAAGATGCCTCGTTTCTGCGGCTCCGCTCTGCACGGATCAGCTACACCTGTCCGCGCAAATGGTTCGGCCCTAACAGCCACATCGGCTCGATCAAGTTCTATATCGCCGGAGAAAACCTCTTCGTCCTCACTCGATACTCGGGCTACGACCCCGAGGTGTACTCCAACCAAGGTTCCAGCAGCATGAGCAATATCCTCACGTCGGGCTTCGACTACGGCTGCTTCCCCCGCCCGCGCACCTTCACCGCAGGTATTAACATTCTGTTCCAGTAAAACGATCTCCATCATGAAAAAGTTCATCACCTCCGCATACTCGCGACTCGGCCGCTTTGTCGTTATCGCGGTTGCAGGCTGTATCTTCTCGGCGTGCAGCGACTTCCTCGATGTCCCCCTCGAAAGTACCGTGGCGACCTCCAACTTTTACAAGACTGCCGAAGAGTTCGACATGGGACTCACGGGCGTTTATAACATGCTGCTCTCGGCCGAATGGGCCAATGGCGACCGATACGGGTCCTATTTTCAGGGTTTCCTCATCCTTGGGCGCGTCGGAACCGATGAGATGATCATTCCGACCAACATCGACGGAAACGAGACAGAACTCTGCAACTACACCTACACCCCTTCGCATCGCTACATCTCCCGAACATGGTATGTCCAGTATCGCGGGATACAACGCGCCTGCGTTATCATAGACCGTCTGACTGACACCGATATCGGCAATGAAAGCGAGAAGAAACGGATTCTCGGCGAAGCCTATTTCCTGCGGGCCTTCTACTACTTCCATCTGGTAAGGCTTTTCGGTGAGGTGCCGATCATCAACCACGAAGTTACCGATCTCACAATGGTGCAGACTGAAAAGTCTTCCGTGGCCCAAGTCTACGAACAAATCGTCAGTGATCTGAAACTAGCCATCGGGAACCTTCCGGTGTCGAATGCGAACGGCCGGGCTCACTACTACGCAGCCAAAGCCCTGCTCGGCAAGGTCTATTTGCAAATGGCCGGCGAACCTTTGGAAGACTCCAAAGCTGCGGCTTTAGCCGAAGTCGAACTCAACGAGGTTATCCAGAGCGGTCGTTTTGAGCTTGTGAAGGATTATTTCAGTCTGTTCGATGCGTCGAACGAATACAGTTCCGAATACCTATTCGATGTCGAGTTTGCCAACAACGGTACAACCACCTACGGAGGCCAGGTCGGAACTATCGATGGTGTTCAGACCCCCAATAACCTCTATTGGTCTGCGGTATGGAGTACCCAGGAGTTCTATGAAACGTACGATCCCGCCGATCTGCGCCGCGACAACATAGCTCGCTTCAAATATGTTTACGACGACAATCAGAATCTCGTCAAGGAGGATCTCAGTTCCGAACCGATCTACTACGCCTACAAGTTCCGCCATGCCCTGACTGAGGAGGGACGGGGGCCGGGATGGGCAAACTGGGCAAATCCGATCAACTTTCCGATCATCCGTTATGCCGACGTGTTGCTGATGTATGCCGAAGCCGTTTGGCGGGCTCACGAAGTTCCTTCGCCCGAAGCGCTCGAATATGTCAACCAGGTGCGACGCCGTGGTTTCGGAGTCGATATCAAGACTCCGAATGAAGCGGTTGATCTGAAGATGATGGACGGCGACAAGTTCGCCGAGGCCCTGCTCGCCGAGCGTAGTTTCGAACTCTGCTTCGAGGGACAGCGCTGGTACGATCTGGTCCGCTTCGGAAAACTTGAGGAAGGCGTGAAGAAACTGGCCAAGTATTCGAGCGTGGCGACCTCCCAGGCGCAGAACTTCCAACCCAAACACGTAATCTTCCCCATTCCGCAGGATGTTATCGACGCCTCGAATGGGAAGATCGAACAGAATCCGCTTTGGAAATAAAACCCGATCCTTCATTCAAATTACGAAACCATGAAAACACATGCATTATACGTCGCTGGTGCCGCTCTGATGATCGCACTGTCGTCCTGTGACCGCGATCTTGACCTCGCGCATGCCTACAACAACGGTTCCAGTTCGAAACCCTACGAATTCGATGCGGATTTCAATCCGGATGATTACACCGATTTTGGAACGTTCGTCGTCGGTGACCGCAACATCTGTTGGCAGGATCCCCACATTCCCCGGTATATGCTCTGGCTTGACGGAAAGATCTCCGTCGGGAAATACGATGATTCGGGACTGTTTACGACCTACTGGTCTGCGGACAATTCCCTGCGACAGGTATCCGCCAGTCCCTGGCTCGATGAGAACGTCAATGCCTTGACCTCCGATATGGAGGTCTTTGGCAAGTGCATCGAACCCGTATCCGGATTTTACGACGGCGGCGCATGGTTCATCGGCGTGCATAAACTCATGGACGGTCGGTTGGCCGGATTCTTCCATGCCGAGAGCCATTGGCCCGGAGTCTCCGCCGCCTATAAGTCCATTGGCGTCACCTATTCCTCGGACAACGGACTGACCTGGGAAACGGGCAGACGGATCCTTTCCGGAACCGACCCCAAACCCGAAAATCCCGCCGGGCAGGGTGAGTCCTACGGCTTGGGAGACGGGTGCGTAGTTTGGAACGACGCGCGCAAAGTCTGGATATGCTACTACTCGGGCTATTGCGATGACCCCGGAAACTACATGATCACGATGGCCTGTTCGGAGGATCCGGCCGGAGCTGCCGGAACCTGGAAAAAATGGGATGGCAAAGCATTCACCGTCGAAGGCTGCAACGGGCAGACACAACTCGGCGGCGCAAACATCAAGATCGCCAATCTCGATACCTATGCCGGCGGAAATCCGTCGGTCATGTGGAACCACTACATAGGCAAATGGGTGATGGTCTATCATTCGTGGAGCCGACGCATTTGTCTTTCGACGAGTGCCGACGGTATTGCGTGGGAGGCCCCTATATCCCTCAATCTGGGTGAGGAGGAGGCCATGTATCCCAACCTGATCAGTGAAGAGGGAGATCAAACCGGGGGACAGGCTGTCCGCATGTATTATGCTGCAGACATGAATGATCTCGGACAACGCAGTCTCGCATGGAGAAAGGTCGTATTTTATTGATGTTTGGAATGTCGATCCGAAAATTCATCATTCTTTCCGCGCTGATCGTTTCCGGATGCATTTCGCATCCGGAAACGATTGCCATCGACTTCGATTCCGGAACGGAGGACTATACGCCTCTTGTACGCAAGATCCTTGCGGAGCATCCAGCCGGTGAGGTCACAATCCGATTCGGAGCGGGGACGTTCGACTTCTATCCCGAACAGGCGGCCGGCAGCTATCTCTGCGTTTCGAACAACGACAACGGCTATAAACGCTGCGCTTTTCTGCTCGAGGAGATGCGACGTGTACGGATCGAAGGGGCTGGAGAAAAAACCCAGTTGAGATTTCACGGCGCAATCGTTCCGTTCCGCGTCGCTCGATGCGAACAGATCGTTTTCGAGGCTTTCACGATCGATTGCGACGCATCGTTCATCTTCGAAGGCCTCGTCGTTGGTAACGATCCTCGTACGCACAGCATCACGCTCCGTCCGCTCGATCCGGAACGTTTCGAGATCCGGAGCGGGGAACCCTGGTTTACGGGCTACGACTGGGCGAGTCCGTTCGGTGAAAATATTTTGTTCGATCCCGGAACCCGTTCGCCCTACTATCAGGCCGAACAGTACGAACACGATCAAAAAAAAACGCTGCAGGCCGAATGGATCGGCGATTCGCTTGTCCGTCTGAGCGGCTACTCGTCTCGGGAGCTGCCTCCTGTGGGAAGCGTCTATACGGATAAAGGCCCCCATTCGACTAACCGCCGCTATCCGGGATTCTCGTTTTACAAGTCGGCCGGTGTTGAAGTCCGGAACGTCACGCTTCACGATTCGGGCGGCATGGCGCTGATCGCCGAGAACTGTCGCGACGTCGTCTGCTCGCAATACCGGATTGAAGTCCCGCCTCAAAGCGGCCGGATGGTCTCTGCATCGGCCGATGCCACTCATTTCGTCGGATGTTCGGGAAAAATAGTGCTCCGGGCCTGCCGGTTCGAAAGCATGCTCGACGATGCCACGAACATTCACGGTGTTTACATGACGGTTGTGGATCGGTTTTCCGGGAACCGGTTTGGGGCCAGTTTTGGGCACTTTCAGCAGGAGGGTTTCGATTTTGCCGAACAAGGTGATTCGCTCGTCTTCATCGATCGTGCCGATCTGGGGGTACTCGGCTGCGGACGAGTCGAGGAGGTGAACCACGTGAATGAAAACTATTACATCATTCGAACCGGATTCGACCTGAGTGCAATTCCGGACTCGGTGCACATTGCCGTCGGGAACCGCGCGGCCGATGCCGATGTCGAAATATCGGAATGCACGGTTCGTTATAATCGCGCCCGGAGTTTTCTGCTTTCGACTCCGGGCGACGTATGCGTCGAAAACAGTGATCTTTCTTCAATGATGGCCGGAATACGCATTTGCGGTGACGCCAACTACTGGTTCGAATCGGGACGTACGCGCAACGTCGTGATCCGTAACAACCGATTCGGCACGATGGCTACCGGCGGCCGGTCTCCCCAGGCCGTTCTGCAGATCGACCCCGTTATTTCGCATGATGCCCGGAGCGGGGGGACTCCGTATCACGGATGTATCCGTTTCGAAGGAAACCTCGTGGAGTCGTTCGACAACCAGTTGATTTATGCTCTCTCGGTCGATTCGCTCGTCATCAGCAGGAACCGGTTCGTCGATTCCCGCCGGTTTGAGCCCCGGTTCGCCGGTCTCTCGGTCATCGATGCCCAGCACTGCCGCAGCGTCACAGTCCGGAACAATGACTTCTCCGGGTGGAAGGAAAATTCGACAATCAGTCTGGTCGACTGTTCCGAGCATTGTTTGGAGGGTGAAGAGATGCCTCGAATGGTTGAGAATCCTAATCCGTACTTCTATGAAAATTAGTCGATACATCCTCCCGATTCTCGCGACCGCATGGATCGGAAGCGTTTCATCCCGGCCGTTCGGAGATACGCTTCGGATGCGAGATTTCGGTGCGTTGCCCGATTCGGGAGAGGATGCTTCCGAAGCCTTGCGAAAAGCCGTCGCTACCATCGGAAAGCGGGAAATCCCCACCGTATTGTGTTTCGAGTCGGGGCGGTACGATTTCCATGCCCCTGAGGGGCAGGACGACCGGGTGAACATCGTGGCAAGACTCCGCGGCATTCGGGATTTAATAATCGACGGCGGTGGCGCTGAATTCATCGCACACGGGCGTTTGATGCTTTTCTTGGCTGAGGAGTGCGAAAGACTGACGATTCGCAATTTCTCGCTCGACTGGGAACGCCCCTATATCACACAGGCTTCGATCGTTGCTCTTGGGGACGGCCATGTTGACCTGGCTATCGATCGGAAACGTTATCCCTACCACATCGAAAAGGGGCGGATCCGCTTTACGGATGAGACTTGGGAGCGTGAAATCGATCCCGAAAGTTATTCTACGGCTTACGATCCGCAAAGCGGTGCGGTGTTTTACGGTACCCGGGACTGTCCTCTCTCGGACCGCAATGCAGTCTTCCGCGGCGAAGCCCGTGAAATCGCTCCGGACACGGTCCGCTTCTTCGGGACGGTCGACCGTCCCCTGCCGATCGGTACGGAACTCGCTCTTTACCATGGGCGGTATTTGTCCAACGCTATGACGGTGGTGAACTGCAGGAATGTCTGCTTCGAAAAAATCGACCTGCGCCATTCTCCCGGAATGGGCGTTTACGGACTCCGCAGCGAGAACATCCTGCTCAAGGCGGTTTGTACGGTCGTCAATCGTTCCGAAAAGCGTCGGTTCAGCTGTGCTGCCGATGCGTTCCACTTTACCAACTGCCGCGGATTGATCGAACTTGACGGCTGCAACTGCAACGGACAGGGTGACGATGCCTTGAACATACACGGCATCTATGCCCGGATAGTCGCTGTTTCGAAAGACCGGAAACAGATTGAGTTGTTCGGAGTCCGGTTCCCGGCAGAACGGGTGTTCAAAGCCGATGATGAGATCTGGCCGATTGTACGAACGACCGGATCTCGGGGGGCCCGGAACCGCATTGAACGCATTGTCAGGAAAAGCAGCAAGCGGCTTGTTGTCGCCTTGCGTGAGCCGCTCGATAAAACATTCAGGGAAGACGATTTTATCGAAAACGCCTCGTGGTATGCCAACGTATCGATTCACGATTGCTACTTCGGGCGAGCCAACCGCGCCCGCGGCATCTTGCTCACCACTCCCGGAAAGGTTGTCGTACATAACAACCGCTTCATGACGGCCGGAACGGCAATTCTCATCGAAGGAGATACCGACTACTGGTTCGAATCGGGCGCCGTGTGCGACATGGATATCCATGACAACCTTTTCGAGAACTGCGGCACTTCGGCTTCGAACAACGGCGGATCCGGCTGGGGCGAAGCCCTCATCAGCATCACTCCCTCTTTCCGTCCGGCAGACGAAAGCAGCCCGGTCTATCATCGCAATATCCGGATCCGCAACAACCGCATTCTCACTTATGACCGTCCGCTGCTCCACGCCCGATCGGTTGAGGGACTGCAGTTCGTGGCAAACTGTGTCGAACAAACATGCGATTTCCCCGCCACAGCCGCACAACGCCAATCATTCTGCCTTGAGGGGTGTCGAAATGTGCGCATCGCCGAGAACCGGTTTATCGGCTACGGCAAACCCGATTTCGAACTGATCCATATGAACCCAAATAATATCTGTCATGAAAAAGCGAAATAAGAAAATCATTGCTGCACTGAGCGCAATCTTCGGGCTGCTTGTCATCGGGGCATTGTGCTGGAGTTTCGTACTCTGTTACAGGACACTCCATCCGCCCCGCCTGACCGATCTCAGCTGGCTCACCCGGCAATATCCTCATACCACAGAATGGCTCGACAGCATCCGCAGCAACGGATTGCTGCATGATATCGTACGGTTGAATGCCGACGGAGAGCGACTCCATGCCCGGTGGCTATGGGCTCCGGAGCCTACCGAAAAGACCGCCGTGCTCTTTCATGGCTATCAGGGTTCGGCGGAAACCATGCTCATGATCGGCTATCTCTTCAACCATGATTTCGGATTCAATGTTCTGATTCCCGATCTGCGCGGTCATGGGCAAAGCGAACCTTCGGCCATCAGCATGGGGTGGACTGAACGAACGGAAGTGGTGGACTGGATCCGAACGGCAGATTCGCTTTTCGGCGGCAATACGCAGATCGTCCTGTACGGCGTTTCGATGGGTGCCGCCACTACGATGATCGCCGCTGCCGAAGAGTCGCTGCCCGCATGTGTCCGCTGTGCCGTGGAGGATTGTGGCTACACTTCAACCCGGGATATCTTTGCCGATTCTTGGGAGAAGCAGTGCCGACTGCCGCTCTTTCCGCTCTTCCATCTATCGGACCTTTGGTGCCGGATCCTCTACGGATGGAGTTTCGCAAAGGCTTCTCCGCTCGATGCCGTGCACCGATGCAGGTTGCCTATGTTGTTCATTCACGGCGACAAGGACTCGGTCGTCCCCGTGGAAATGGTTCACCGGCTGTACGAAGCGAAAATCGGAGACAAGGAACTCTGGATACTTTCCGGCGTCGATCATGGTGCCGCCTATCTCCACGATCCGCAGATATATGCGCAGCGCGTCCGCACATTCGTGGAGCACTGGTTCGAATGCCCCGCCATCCTTGAACAATGAAATGACAATGAAAAAACTGCTGTTCCTTCTTTTTTGCACCGGGCTCGGACTTCCTGTTGCAGGACAACGCTGGCAGATTGATCCGGACGGAGGCATCGCCTGGAGACCCGGAAACGATACGCCCCACAGGGATCATCTCGAAATGACCGGCGAGCAGATCTCGACGGTTCTCCGCTGGGTTGTGGATGACCGAGGAGCCTTTCGCGTCGAACGTTCGCTGATCTTCCCGCTGTTACGTGTCCGTCCCAATGATACGCATGCCAGTCTGATGTGCCGCGTGGCCACGGATATTCCCTCGCTGTTGGCCGTGAATACCTCCGCCTCGGGTTTCAATGCTTCGGCCCTGCAGTTCGAACGGGTCGAAAAGATCGTCATAGACGGTACGGTCCGGGTCTTTAGTCAATGGAGTTTTAATGCCGTGGGGGCCGGATACGAGGAGGTGGAGCATCCGGCTCCGGTCTTGGCCATGGAGCGCACGATCTTTCCTTCGCCGACACAACCCGCCCTCTGTGAACGGTATCTTATCCGCAACATCGGTTCGCAAACGCTGGAGATTTCCATCCCAGAGTTTTCGCAAATCGTGACGACCCCTTCGGAACGAGGCATTACGGGCGGCTACGTCATTCGGGCCGAATTGCTCGATGCCGGAATCCGCATACTGCAGCCCGGAGATTCGACCGTGGTGGATGCCCTCTTCCGGGCTTGTCGAGTCGGAGAGACACTTCCGCCCGCAGATGTCGGAGCCGAACTCCGCTCTCGTAGGGAGTTCGTGTCTGCAATCTCGGACAAACTGGTCCTGGAGACCCCGGATCCGGTAGTCGACACGGAATTCCGCTTTGCCAAGATCCGGGCTGCCGAAAGCATTATCAAGACCCGCGGCGGCTACATGCATGCTCCGGGCGGCGAATGTTACTACGCGGCTATTTGGGCCAACGATCAGGCCGAATACGTCAACCCTTTTTTCCCAATGCTCGGATACGACATCGGGAATCGATCGGCACTCAACGCATTCCGCCACTTCGCCCGTTTCATGAATGCTGAATACCGGCCTATTCCTAGTTCGATCATCGCCGAGGGCGACGACATCTGGAACGGGGCCGGCGATCGAGGCGATGCCGCGATGATCGCATACGGCGCTGCGCGCTACGCCTTGGCCCGCGGGGAACGGAACGAAGCCGAAGAGCTGTGGCCTTTGGTGGAATGGTGTCTCGAATACTGCCGGCGCAAACTCACTCCCGAAGGGGTCGTCGCTTCCGATACCGATGAATTGGAGGGCCGATTCCCTGCCGGCAAGGCCAATCTCTGTACATCGACACTCTATTATGATGCCTTGCGGTCGGCCGTCTATCTCGGACAGGAGCTCGGATGTCCGCGTGAAACGCTGCGAGTTTACAAACGGCAGACTTCGGAGCTCGCTGAGGCGATTGAATGCCATTTCGGCGCCACGGTTGCCGGATACGAAACTTACCGCTATTTCGATGGCTGTACGAAACTCCGCTCGTGGATATGCATGCCGTTGATCGCCGGGTTGCAAAACCGCAGCGAAGGGACTGTTCGGGCGCTGCTCGGAAAAGAGCTGATGACCGAAAACGGCCTCCTCACCGAACAGGGCAGTTCGACCTTCTGGGACCGTTCGACCCTTTATGCTCTGCGGGGAATCTACATCGCCGGGCAGGCCGACCGTGCAACGGAATTCCTCAGTCATTATGCCCGGCGCAGACTCCTGGGCGATCATGTTCCCTATCCGATCGAAGCATGGCCCGAGGGCTCTCAACGCCACTTGGCCGCCGAAAGCGGGCTTTTCTGCCGCGTTATCACCGAGGGATTGTTCGGGATTCGCCCCACCGGGTTCAGGAGCTTCGATCTTACCCCTTCAATGCCTTCCGGATGGAATCGCATGGCGTTGCGGCACATTCGGGCCTTTGAAAACAACTTCGACCTTGTCATCGAGAAACAGCCGGACGGGTTTCTGCGAGTCACGCTTGCGATTTCGGGATGCAATCCCCGAGCTTTCCGGCTTCGACAGGGAGCGTCCCTGCGTATCAAACTTCCATAATTTACAATATCCTGATGAAAAAACTGCTTCACACCCTGTTGCTGTTTGCTGTCGGGCTCTTTGCAGCCTGTCAGGCCCCGACATCCGGTGGCGATGTCTACTTGAATGATTTCCTTGACGACCTGACTGCACAAACCGACGCAGGACCGGCCATTCGGGCCGCCTTGTCCCATTGTGCCCGGATCCGGGCCGCACGGCTTATTCTTCCGGGTGGAGAACTCCGGATACGACCCGATCTGGCGGTCGAAAAGTACCAGTTCATCAGCAACAACGACGAAGGTTTGAAACGGATTGCCTTTGATTTGGTCGGCCTGCAAGATTTCACCATTGAAGGTGCTGACACGAAACTCCTTTTCACAGGTTTCGTTTCACCGTTCAACCTCGAACGTTGCCGCAACATCACGATCCGCAATCTTTCGATCGACTTTACCCGCACGTTTCACTCCGAAGGTACCGTACGGGCGGCCGGAAACGGATGGCTCGATTTGGAGTTCCCGGACAAATACCGATGCGATCTGACGGACGGATGCTTGCGTTTCCTCGATGACGAAGGTCGTGTCTACCCCTATTCCAGTTTGTTGGAGTTCGATACCCAACGATGCGAACCGGCTTTCCACGTCGACGACTACTGGCTCCCGGCCCATACCATTCCTGCTGAACGGCGTCCTAACGGATGGATTCGGATTTTCCGCAGTGATTTGAAGGCCGCGATCGGGAATACGATGGTCTTCGGGGCCGCCCGACGGCTCAATCCCGGGATCACCGTTTCCGATTCGCAGGGTATTGCAATTCTCGACGTGAAGCTCCATCACTGCGGAGGGATGGGGGTCATCGCACAACGCAGCCGCGACATCGGAATTGAACGGATGGAAGTTGTTCCGGCTCCCGGCAAAAAACGCATGATCAGCATCACGGCCGACGCCACGCATTTCTCCAATTGCGGGGGACAGATCCGTCTAATCGACTGTACGTTCGAAAATCAGAAGGATGATGCCTCCAATATTCATGGACTATATATGCCCGTCGATACGATTTTCGATCGGGAGCGGATTTGGGTTCGCTGGGGACACAGCGGGCAATACGGCACAGATTTCCTCGTCCCGGGGATGGCGGTGGAAATTGTCGACAACCACACGCTTGAAGCCTATGCCCGGCGGATTGTTGCTAAGGTCGAACGGTTCAACAAGGAGTATTCTGCGGTAACCTTCACTGAACCCTTACCCGAGAACATTCGTCCCGGCCATCTGATTGCAGCCGACGAACCCGGTCCCGATGTTCACATCAGCGGTTGCCGGATGTCGGGAAACCGCGCCCGCGGTTTGCTGATTGGTTCCCGCGGACGGGTTATCATCGAAAACAACTATTTCCATATCGCCGGAGCCTCGATCCTCTTTGAGGGCGACGGTAACTTCTGGTTCGAACAATCCGGTGTCCGTGACGTAACAATTCGCAACAACATCTTCGCAAACGGCAATTATGGAAGCCGGGGATGGGGAAGTGCCTGCATTGCTGTCGGCAGCGGAATTTCCCAGCGGCAGACAAGTCGTTATCACCGCAATATTCAGGTCGATGGAAATCTGTTCCGAGTATTCGATCCCCGCATTGTTAATCTGTATTGCGTAGACGGATTCCAATTCTCTGCGAGCAATCGCATCGTGCGAACGTCAGACTATCCTGCGACATTCGATCCGAAGCTCCATTTCGTATTCGACCAATGCGATCATATCGAGATTCCACGACAGATTGAAATGGCTGAACAGCGTTGAAAGAGTCCTTCTAAAAAATCGATATCAGATGGGAGTTGCAACAATAAAAGTTTGCAACTCCTATTTTCCCATACTTTGGAATAAAAGTCCGCAAGACACAGCTAAAGAAGTTGGATACATTATTCTCATGTAGGATTTCATTCCGTCGTGAATAATATAACATAGGCCGTAGCAAAAACAGAGGAGGATACTCATCATATTTCCATGGAGCACTATAAAATCTGAGCGTAGCAGGTTGAAGATAAACTGGTGGTTACATCTTCATTCAACTTTTTTAGGGGGCTGGCATTTATGTCGAATGCGCACTCTCTAAATTGCCTCATTATCTGGATTTTATTCCATATTGTCACATGTCCCAATAACTCCGGCTTAGCACCTGACTGAAATGAAACAATAGAAAAATATTGGGTCATCAACCGGAGTGAATATTATAGACAGCAAGTTTTTCAGGCTGTAGAAAATGATAAGGCGCAATTTGCCTCCGATAATGATACAGCCATGATTCAATATATTGAGTAAATCGGCTAATTGATGTCCAAGTTAATTTCCTGCTTGTGTTACCAATAATACGACGCAGATCTTCCAATTTTATAGCCTCGAAAATATCTTCCGATGTAAAAGTATTTCCATTCCAGACTTTTTATTTCAAACGTTATATCAACTATATTTAGCCGCTGCTCCGATCTGAAAAAATACACTTCATACGTTGGCAAAAGTAAGACGACGTCTGATGAATATCCGAGATGAATCAGTAAAGTGATTCCGGGAATGAAATCGCTACTATGGACTGTCATTGCATTGAGGGAATTCGAGATGAAAATGGTCTGGTTGAAAGTAAACCATCCTGTAGTCATGGACTGCGGAAGAAAATCGCAATTCCGAAATCTCCGATTTATTGGGCAAAGCAATTTACACCTACAGATCTTATGGGAGATAGCAGTTCCGATGCAGGAACTCGGTGCCGGACGATGTCTTGACGGTTCGCAGACTTCTTTGGATCTGTTTGTAGAAGGGTTCACATGGATGATCAACATCTAGATAAATGATTCCGATAAGTATAAGCATGTCGTACTGAACCGCAAACACGCTATTGTTTTTAGCAAATTTGCTCGGTCGGAAAATTTTTCGTAGCTTGCAGTAGGTTATTTGAAATGCGGCATTTAGATGCAATAAGCTGAAAATAAATCGTTACCTTCGCGTTACCTATTTTCCTATATAAAAGCTGTAACGACCCGATAAATCGAATCGTTACAGTTTTTTAATCCCGTTCTCTTGCGGGTTCGCCTTTTGGTTCGGGGAGCATTCGCCCCGGCTGTTCGGAAACGCTCTTTTTCAGGGGCGCGGAAGGGGCGGCTGCCGTCGCCGGGGAGGGGCTAATTGCCGCCTTTCAGGCGGTCGGCGTCGAGCTGCGCCCGGGATTTCGACTTGGTTACCAGCCATACCCCCGCGAAGACGCACAGCGCGGCTCCGGCCTTGGTGAATCCGAAGGTGTCGAGTCCGATCGCCACGGTGAACAGCACAGCCACGACGGGCTGCACGTAGTTGTACATCGACACGACCGTGGGCCGCAGGTGGTGCTGGCCGATGGGAACCATCAGGTAGGAGAGGAACGTGGAGCAGACCACGACGTAACCGATTCCGGCCCAGGTCCGGGGCGCCAGCCCGGCGTAGTCGACCGCGGTCAGCGGACGGTAGTAGATCACCACGGCGACTATGGCGGCAAAGAGGAACATCCACTTCATCGTCGTCACGGGCGAGTAGCGGACGATCACGTTGCGGAAGGCCGTGAGGTAGGTGGCGTAGCTGACGGCGCTGACGATGCACAGCACGTCGCCCATGACGCTCGACGAGTGTCCTGTGCTGTGCTGGCTCACGAGAATCAGGATCAGCGCCCCGGCGCATCCCAGAAAGACGCCCCCGGCCTTCAGCCACGTGATCGGCTCGCGCAGGAACAGCGTCGCCAGCACCATCGTCAGCACGGGGACCACCGTGGCGATGATCGACGTGTCGATGGGCGAGGTGAGCGACAGCCCCCACAGGAACAGCATCTGGTTGAGCTGGATGCCGAAGACGGAGGCCAGGAGCAGCAGCGCGATGTCGCGCCGGGCGACCCGTTCGCGGGGCAGCAGCAGCGAGACCGTCCAGAACAGCAGCGCCGCGCCCACCATGCGGTAGACGCTCAACGCGAAGGGGTTGACCCCTCCGGGGTTGGCCTCGGACCAGAGCACGCTTTTGCCGATCGGGGCGTTGAGTCCCCAGACGATGTTGGCGACCCACAGGGCCGCATGTCCTTTCAGTTTTCCTTTGTCCATCTTTCGTAACCCGTTCGAGAAGCGGGGTTTTGAAGCGGGGCGGGCGCCGATCCGTTTCCGAATCTCGATTTCGGCCGCCGCCCTTGAATCCCGGCTTTTGGCCGGGGCAAATATAAGGTAAAATTCGGTGCGATAATTGCCCGGTTTTCTTTTTGTGAGTAAAACGCGCTATAATCTCGACCTGGTTTTCGCCAACGTGTTTTTCGGAGCGAATTTTTCGTTCTACGTCTCCCTCACGCGCAATTACCTCGATTTCCAGCAGATATTCATGTTGCAGGTGCTTTCGGCGGCGGTTTTCTTCATCCCTTTCGCACTTTTCTCCCGCTACTCCTACCGCATTACGTGGCGCGATGCGGGCAACATTCTGATTGTCACGTTGCTGATCGTCTACGGCTGGATGTACATGCTGCTCTGGGGGTCGTCTTACACCACGCCCATCGACGCCTCGGTCATCGCCACGCTCGGCCCGGCCTTCACGCTGATCATGGATCACCTGATGCACCCGCGCAAGTATATCGGGACGCGTGTCGTGGGGGTGGTCTGCGCACTCGTCGGCGCCGGAATCCTGATTCTCGGCGACGGCTTCTCGCTTACCCAC
>ULXA01049013.1_pt1 | contig 30883 bp, 56 predicted proteins | sample 1960861 | NCBI WGS metagenome assembly ULXA01 (sample SAMEA4835827, study PRJEB28245) | human gut metagenome | biome: gut microbiome; material: fecal sample | place: Denmark | collected 2008
ATATTTATATTTATATTTATATTTATTGTTTACTTTCGTCTTGTATTCTGTTGCTTATATCCAGCTTTCTGGTCGTCATACATAGATGCTATGTTGAAGAATGTGGCTACAATTAAACTATCAGTCATCTGAACTACAGTGAGATAAGCCTCAGCTTGTTGGGCAGTTGTTACTCTGGTAGTTGTAGTCCTAAATACCAAAGTCTTCCTTCTCTCTACTCCAGTAAGGTTTGTGTCTGAAGTTATCAAGGATTCAGAACTTCCTTCTATTCCGGTATAATCAATATAAAAATTATCTCCGGAGCCGTCATCCCATGGTATACTAACTTTTGCCATACTCTGATTATTAAATTAGGGATATAGAGGGGATATCCCACCCCTCTATACCAAAATCCCTCGGTCCTATGCCTTGGGAGTAACCGTAAAGGTCGTGTTGGTGTCCACCGTAACCTGTACTGCCGAACCATCCTGAGGTACATCGATTGTGGTCGGTGTAACTTCTATGAACGGATCGCCTGCAGTCTGGTTAAGAGTAGCCGTTGCCTTCTGACCACCGTTTGCTGTAGCAATAATCTGTTGCGTACGAGCTTCGATGGTATCATTGGCAGATGCGTTCAGGGTCAGACTAAAGGTATACTTAGCTTTTGCACCTGGGTCACCACTAATTGCAGTACCTGAAGTGGCACTTGAACCATTAACTTGGAACTGTATTGCAGCTATATCGGCAGCAATAATATCACCAGTACCTTTGCTAAAGGTTATTTTTGAAGTATTGGACTTACCGGTAAGAGTTATTGCACCTCCACCTTTGTCCACTGCTGGTTTTGCATTGTCGAACTGGATAAACTCAGCTGCAGGCACGTGATTTGCCACAAACTGTTTCTTTTCTGCTACACCAGCTGCCTCTACTTCAAAGGTAGCAGTCTGGGCTACACGGTTACCACGATTGGCAACTTCAGCTTTTACCTGTAAAGTGGTATCACCTGAACCAGATGACGGGCTGACTACTACACCATTCTGTTTTACTTCGGCCATTTTTTTTTTTATTTGGGTTTAACTTTGAATGTCGTATTAGTCTTTACGGTAGTTTCATCCTCATAGTTATTCATTTCGCTTAACTCAAGGATGTACTTAGTTAACTCTACGTACCTATCGATGTTCTCCATGTAGGAGAGTATCTTTTTAGTTTCTTCTGGAGTTTCTCTCTTCAGTACTACAAAAAAGAGCAAAGCTTCATCATGTGCCTGAGCAACCTGAGTATCACCAGTTGGTGAATAGACCTTTCCATTGATTACGAACTTATCCTGTACCCAGTCAAAGTTCCAATAACCTTCTTTGGTTAGATGTCCATTCTCTTCAAGTGACCTTTTAGTTACATATAATACAATATTTATACCGTCCAGTTCACCTGAAACAGTCTCTTTTAATGAAGGCCAAGTTCTTATGAAGTTGTACTGAATCAATCCGTCCAGAAAGTACGGTTCGTAGTTATTACCAGTATCTTCACCGTAAGACAGAATCTGGTCAAATCTCTTTAACCAGATTAGAGGTTGTTTACCTGCATCCACTTCAACAAAGTCATTTACAATGGCCTTGTATCGGTCCCATACTCCTTTTGTAATCCTTTTCCTCCGTGCCATACCCTATCTCTTTACAGGGAAGCCTGGGTCTGGGCCATCTAATGGTCCTGGCCTCCGGTGGTTGACTACTTTTGGAACTACTACCTTCTTCACTGTTCGGCAAATGGGTAGATAGATGGAAAGTCTTTCAGCAAGCATACACAGATTTTGTTTAAGTATATCAATAACTCCACCTGGTTGCATTGCTTTTATGACATTTGATGAGGTTTTAGATTCAGAGTCAGTATCGTTGAAGAATTCTACCTCAGTTGGACCTGTTTGTATTCGCTTAACCTCACCTGAACCCCGGCTTGACTCTGAAGACTCGGATTCAGATGTAGAGGATGAGTTACTCTCTTTAACTGATTCTGCAGTGGCACCAACCATCAATGAAATCTGCACTACCATATAATCATAGGCTGCCAATTCCATAATTAGCTGGTTTTCTAGAGCTTCGTAATACAACTCATTATTAAATTCCTCTATAGGTACTTCATGATTTACTAGCGGCTGAATATATAGCTGCCATTTTTCAATAAACTGTTGCTTCTCTTTAAGCGTAAGTTTACCGAAGATATCCTCAGGGATATAAGTGTCTATCAGCTCGTAGATACTGCCAGGCAACTGGGTCTTTACCTCTTCACTAACCCCAATAACCTGAGTCTTGGATAATGCAACTCCTCCGACGTTGTTAGTTATGGTCATCTTGACCACATAGTCACCAGAAGCCTCATAAACATGGGAAGCAGTTACCACACCAACGTGTGATTCTGTCTTCCCATCACCAAATACCCATGTTACTGTAAAGTCGTGGGGTAGTTCATCAGCGAATCCCCTAAACCTTGCATTGAGTCCAACTACGGTAGATAAGAAATCTACCTTTTCCATAGTTTACTCGTCGTCTTCGTCCTTCAGCTCATCGAGGATAGCATTTACCAAGTCAAGCTTGGTATCACCTTCCTCCGGCTCAATCTCCAAAGAGATAGCTAAAGCCTTCAGTTCTTCTGTATTGAACTGTTCTTTGATTTTCTCGGGAGCTTCCTCAGCTTCCATGAGTTCATCGAACTTCTTCCGAACTGCTTCCAGATCTACTTCTTTCTTGGGAGCAGGTGAGCTTTCTTTCTGGCCTGGTGCCTTGAATTCCTCGGCCTTTGCCTCGATTAGATATCCGTTTGCCAGGGCTGCTTTGATAACTCGCAGATTAAACTGCTTGTCGGTTAATTCCACAACATCTTTGCGGAGAACCTTAATCTTTGAGGCCTGGTCATAGAAGATACTTGCCTTAGGACTCAGTTTTACATATCGTTTACTTGCCATAGTTAAATTAGTTAAGGGGGCGGTATTAAGCCGCCCCCAGGTTTGAGTTGTTGGGTGTTACTCGATGATACCGGTCAGGTACTTGTCGACATCCATGTAGTCGGGGAATCCGTTGGTAGAGAATTCCTTCGTCGCATCGATGAGGATAGAAGCATCCTGATACATCTTCGAGAAGCCCGTCGTCAGCGAAGCATAGATAGCCTCGGTCTGATTCGAAACGATACGTTCCGACTCCAGCATCAGCTGTTTTGCAGTCAGCTTTATCATGGCTGCTGCCGGGTCTACGAGCATTACCTCGTCTGCCGGAGTACCACCATGGATGTAGAAGTCTGCCGAGTTGGGAACCGGAGTCTTCAGGTTCAGACGGGCATCTGTAGTACCCGACGAACGCAGTTTGAACTCGGGGAGGTCGAGGAGGTCTAGGGCCTGTTCCTCGCCGCCGATGATGGTACGGAACTGACGACCCAAGCGAGATGCCCGAATCCATACCCGGAGAAGGTCACGATACTGGATGCCCTTTGTGGTATCTCCTACACCGATGACCGGAGCCGATTCCGAACCGTCCAGCTTGTTGCCCTTTACGAGGACATCCATGGCCAGAGCATCCATTGCATAACCCAGCTGAACACCGAAGTCACGAAGGAATATTGCCATTACGTCCATCGATACGTAGCTTCGTACCTCGTCGGTAACCTTGAAACCCTTGCCGATTTTGAAAAGGTTGACCGACTTCTGGCCGAAAGATACGGTACCCAGAGGAATGGTCTCAGCCTCGTTCACCCGTGCAGGGTTAGCGTCTGACATGTTGACGAGCGGCATGATTGCCGTCAGCCCATTGATAGGCTGGTCGGATGCGATGATGTTGGGATAGAATGGTGCTTCTCGCATTCCCAGATAGATTGCCTCACGGACAATCTCCGGAACGAGCCAACGAAGTTCGGGATTCGGCATGGAGTATATATTCTCCATCGTGTCGACTTTGGGATTGAATCCGACGGCCTTGAAGTAATCTTCCTGTGTGATGCCGTATTTCTCCTGGAGCATATCCCCCAGATGAATGTCTACCGGGAGACTCTTGTTGCTTCCCTGTCGGAAGCCGTCCATGTTCTTTACGATTTCGGGAAGCTCCTTTAAGTACTGGTCCCGAGTGAAAGTTTTTTCTGCCATGTTATAAATGTTTTTTTGTTATTTTGCAAGGATTCGTACCAGTTCGCCCTCCTCTGCCGTGTTGATGGCCAGGAAAGGAGTCTCGGCATTCGAAGCCGACGGACTGTAGTTAGGATATGTACCACTGTCATCCAGTGTACCGTCTGTCTGAACATAGCCAGTAGTAGCTATAGCCTCTTTTGCTATACCGTGAATAACAGTATAGCCCTGTACCATAACTGTTACCTCTACTCCCGCTGCCGAGGGTGGATATGCTGGGTACTGACTGTAACCGATAGCGATACCGATGTAGATTTCTCCCTCTGCTCCGGTATACGGAGAAATGGTACCGTCATTATTCAGTTTTACTGGCTGGCCCTGAACGATGATGTCATCTTTCTTTACCGGGAATGCCTGATGAAGCTTGTGCGATTCACTTTTGTAAATCACAGCCTGCGGGGTTCGGGAACCCACTTTGTGTAAGTCTGCCATAATTTAATTTGAAATTTGAGTTACTTTCTCTGTTATTTCTTTTCTCCTCGGAGTTTCCGGTCGGCCAGAGCTTGGGCAACTGCCTGAGTAGATTTGTCTCCGTTCTTCGTCTCATCTTCTCCCTCGGGATTGATAGAAGATGCCCTGCCCACGTCCTGAGAACCGCAATGATTGCAGTGCATCGGGAATTTGTCTTCCAGCTGTGCGTCATAAGTCTTACGAAGAGCACTGAGGGTCTCCATGGTGGTTCCTTCGTTCTCCAGTAGTGCCAGGATGTTCTGGTCTACGTTCTCCTCGCCGGAAACTTTCTTGTAGGCAGCCACCGTTTCCTCACGGAAGGATTTGATATGACCGTCCCAGTTTTTCTTTGCTTCCTTGTAAGACTCTACGTCCTTCTCGAGATTTGCTTTCTCTTCCAGGAGAGTCTGAATCTCAGTGTCTTTGGAAGCCACGGCCTCAGTGAGGCTCTGATTCTGCTGTACCAGGTTTTTAATCTGGGTGATAGCCAGCTCTGTCGAAACTTCCTGACCTTCAGAAAGGGTCAAAAGATTTTCACCAAAGAGGCTCGCCAGCACTTGCTGCAATTCTTTATCCATGTTTGTTTTATTTGTTTGGTTATTGTGGTTACCCTTTCCGGCACCCTTTTCATTATTAGATTGGGTGGTATTGTACTTTATATCTTTTTCAGAAAGAACCTTGAAGTCGAACATAGATACCCTCTTTGCTGGGTCATTTACTTCGGCAGCTTTTTCTTCAGAGAAAGAATAGTACTGACTTCCTGCATAAGCAGGGCTGTTTAACTTACCGCTTTTGATAAGCTGGGCAAACGGGTCTGCCCCATGCCATACCAGAGATGTCTCTTTATAAGATATAATCTTGGTAACAACTCTACGAATCAACTCTCCATTCTCAGTATATGTACCAAGTTTGGAATAGAACTCCCATATATCTTCAAAGGCATGAGAAGGTTCCCATGCAAACTCTACAGTTACAGAGTTAGAATGTATTGACGGAGGGTCCATTTGAATACCACGAGCTATACGGGGATTTGAAAGACCATCTATCTTCATGATACCATTGATACCAGCAGGGATAATTATCCCGGTCTTTTCATCCTGATAAGCTTCTTGCCACTCTACAGATTTAACTGCTCCAATAGCATTAGCTACATCGGTCTCATGGTCAAGGTTAACTGATTGACCTACCAATAAGGGCATTGATTCCTTCAGTACTGCTTCTGGAAACTCAGTGGGGTTATACTTCCTTGCCACTATTGCGGCAGAAAGCATTCGGAACATTGGCTCTATAAAGTCACTGTCCTTTGGCTTTAACATTTCTGGAGTTACTTCTGGCATGAACTGGTTGACATTCAAAGTGCCTCCCCACATACCAAACCTTTCCAGTGACTTCTTAGGGTCTTCACTGAAATTGCCAGTGCCCTTGTAGAAGTTTTCAGAGAGAGAGTGAGCATCTATAACTATTTCTGGCACATCTGATACCATCAAGCTATGAGCTGCACTTAATACCATTACATCGGTATTCTGTTGAGTCTTTGGCATAATTTATCTCGGTTTACTGTCTTGGTCTTTTCTTTTAGGATTAGGATTTGCTTTATCCCTGGTCCTACGGTCTGACTTGTCTTTATCGTCTTCCCGTTTCTTTTTCTTCTTACCAGTATCTGAATCTCCCGTACCATCTGAATCATCCGAATCCACAGGAGTTCTTGGTTCTGGTTGGTCTGGAGTTTCATAACCCATATCCCGTGCAAACTGGTCCTGACTGATTATGCCCTGATTGTACAGAGTTACATTTACCCGAGCACGGTATTCACGAGCCTGTTGTAACTTAATATCATCTGAAACAGTTGAGGTTCCAAACTTGATAGTTATTCCCTTGTTGTTAAACCCTGCCAGGCGCAGTTCTAGAGAATAAAAGAACTCCAGTACAAAGATTACCAAGGTTTGGATATTCTTTAACTGGGATATCATCTTGGACAGCTGTATGCCAGCTCCTCCCTCAGTACCACTCTGTGATGCAGATACTCCGATGATAGAACCATTTACCCCAAGGCCATTTGCCACAGATTGCTGATTCATATTCCAAGGGAGGTTTATATTCTGCATAGAAGCTGAAGTAGACCTCAGTTCGAATTCATGGTCATCTATGTAACCAACCACTACTCCATCTGACATACCACCAACGATATTGGTCTTCATCTTCCGAAGAGTACTGTTCAAACGATCAGCATAGGCTTTTTCACTTTCTCCAGCAGTACGAGGAGGTTTAGCCATCTTAGCTTCAAGGAAACCAACCATACCCATTACCTCCATGATGTGTTTAAAATTCTTTCGCATGGTATGCTGACCAGCGATAGAATCCAAAGCCGACATAAATGGAGGTACCCCGTATGGTTCATCAGTATCATTGTACATACCAACATAACAATAGGTCTCGGTATTCAATCGTATGAATGAATCCTTGAGACCATCTACCAAACGGGGATTCCTTTGGTATGGGTGATATACTCCATTGTTCTCTCTCTTAAACCTTATAGTTTCGGGTTTAATGAATAGTATGGTTTCCAATCCTGTTAACTTCTTGTTTGGTACTCCTTCCACCGATATAGCACCACTAACAAGAAGCTGAACTATGAACTTGTTTACCAACCCATCTATTCCAGCTGTATACTTCGACCACCTCTTGGATACATTCCTCAAATGCTCCCTCATCTTGGTAGACTCCTCAGGAGTATTGTTTGGGAAGTCAATAGTATGACCTGTATTCGACAACTTGAACATGTCCTGCAATGCAATGCTGACGTCCGGGTTTATCTTGTACAGGTCCCGAATGATAGGTATTAGTTCTGTTCTGAACGTTGGGGTAACTAAGTTCGTCATACCATTAAGAGTGGTAATGAGTTCAGAGTTCCCCACACCATCATCTGGTTGAGAAACTCTGCCCGGACTTATTGAACCCTTTCCCTCATCTTTGTTCTGAGATTCCACAGGCTTAGACCTGGTGAACCAACTGATAGGATTAAGTTTCATGTTATATTGAATGGTTTATGCTTACTGAGGAATTACTACAGTACCAGATGGACTGTGAGATCTAATATGATTAGTGATAGCTTTACCGAATATCGCATCATCAGAATATGTTTCACCTTCCAAATCCAGGTCCATAGAGGAGTTATTCATTCTATGCTTACCACGAGCAATAGGTCTTCCAGCACCGTCATAAATAAAGGTGTATGCTTCTTGTACAAAGAACGGGTCTTTTACAATTACATTCTCTTCCCGGATATCCTTCTCTAAGTTCTCGATGATTACAGAACGGTTCTTGGTTGTAGTTAACCATCCAGGGAATTTATCTTCCTCGGGTCTGTTCTTCCTCTTCTTACGTAAGAGCTTAGTATAGAAGTATAAATTAGGATATCCCTCATCCTGAAGTATGGTAGTTACCGTCATACCAACGTCGTTAGTCTCTGGGGCTAACTTAGCAAAATTGAACTTCTCTCCAACATCACCAAGGAGTCGGGCATACTTGTTCAGGGGTATTCTCCCCTTATATACTGCAGCCTCTTCTCCTTCTTTATCCATACAGGTGAAAGCAGAGTAGTCAGTACCTCTACCAGTAGCACAGTCACCACCAATAAAGTATTCTTTGTTCGGGTCAGGTTCATTGAACTCTTTATACTGACCCTTGAGACGAGTATTGATAACAGGGTAGTCAATTAAACATTCTTCTATAGCCTTGATATCAGCTAAGTCGAATACTGTATTACCAGATGATAAGAAGTCACCATCTATCTCCTGAGCAGTTCTCTTTGGTCCCAGAGCAGCAGACATCTCTTCATACCATTTCTCATCTCGGTCAGGGTGCATCTGCCAATACAATCGGATTGGGTTGAATGGGTTGCCTCCAGATATAGCATCTACCCAAGTACCATGGAAGAAGTTCCCGACGCCGTAAGGCGTGTTATGAGACACGTAGTCTTCGTTGATGAGGTAAGATTCATCGTTTTCAACGCAAATGTCATAAATGGTATCGTAATACTTTCTAACTACTTTCAGCTTAGAAAGATAGATACTTGTACCACGTTTACCAGATACAATACGTTGAATATAAGACTTATTCAGTTTAACCTCAAACTTATTCTCAATCTCCTGAGATATCTTCTCCAACACTCCATAGTAGTAACCAAGTTCCTGATAACGGTATCTTATGTAAGCCACCACTCTTAAGTCGTAGTTGAATCCCCCTTTTAGTTTAGACCCAAGCTTCATTCCATAAGAATGTTTCGCAGCTTTTTGACCGTTCTCAGCTACTGTAACTATCTGGAGATTGGTTACATAATTGTCTGAAGGATTGTTGTTAATGTGGTCAACTACATACCCATCTGGAATTTCTCCTAAGAATACTTTAGCTACCAAATTGTGGACACATATCTTTTTCTTTTGACCATTATTCCACAGACTTATATTTAGATATTTTTCTCGGTTAGTACATGGTTTTGGTAATTTTTCTACCCTCGTTCCATTCTTTACAATGAAGATTCTTCCCCAGTTAGAGACTTCATAGTTTGGGAAACCCGGTATAGGTTTGCATATCTCTTTCTTAGGTTTTACGGTTACTGGATTCTGCTCCAGACCGCTTATACCAGTATGATAGAAGATAGCTGGTACGTTTCGTTTAATTATTTCTGAAACTGGTAACCAACCTTCAAGAGTATACAACTTATGTTTTGGAGTACATTTAATAACCCTACCTTGTTCATTGTGAACTTCCCAAGTTTTCAGTACACCCTTGTTTACAGAACCAAGTACTCTCTGCCACTTTCCGGTATGTGATAATACTCTCAGCCCAAGATGAGATATATCCATCTTACCAAAGGTCTTAGGACATATAGAATCAACTCTGAAAGGTCCATCTTTACCTATTATCTGAGTGTCACCCGTGATACATGAGTTTACTATAGCCGCACCACCGGTTGACAGAGTAGGGAAGGCTGATGCCCAGATAGTTGAAGCCCATCTTACGATTGCTGCCTCATCAATCACCAACAACGACAAAGATTCAGAACGACCAGCTTGGTCAGAGGTTGGTATAGATTCAATAACTGAACCGTTTGCAAACTCTATAGTTGATACAGAACCAAACTCTCCTGCACGACCATTAGTAATTGGCTCTTGCAGATATGAGGGTAGGTTCTTGTACATGAACTTAATCTTCTTTAGTACCTTCTTTGCTACGGTGTCCTTGATTGAGATAATATTTATCTTCTTGTTAGGGTGATACATTGCTAACCAAAGACAGTAGAGGGAGATTAGCTCAGTAATACCAGCCTGACGAAACTTTAGGATGATATTGAACCTGTTGAGCATGAATTGGTATAGCACTGCCTTCTGAAAAGGGTAGAGCAAAAACTTTACCATACCCAACACTGGGTTTATCACGTAGCAGAAAGTAGAAAAGAAGAAAGGGTCTTTCATCACCCGAACCAATGTCTTAAGTTGTTCGGGTGTAAGACTTGCATCTTCAACTAATGTCTTCTTTCTTGCCATGTCAGAAATTGTATGAAATTCTTAGGTACGGGTCGAGACCTAAATTATCCCGAAGTTTAGGATAATAGTTGATATTCAACCCGGCTTCATAATTAAATTTACTGGTATTGTATTTCAAGCCTAAATCCAAATCATGGAAGTTATGTACTGGTCGTAGGGTATACTGAACTACTGGATTAAATCTTTTTAGGAAGGATGTTTTCTTGTAAGTTAATTTACTATCCAGGTAGTTGTATTGATAACGAGAATAGTTTACCGAATACTCCTCAGTAATAAGCTTACAATCGGTATTAAATGTAGTGATAGATAGCTTATCACCACCAGATAGTATTTGCAACAACTTAGGAGCTTGGGGATAATTGGTCAAGAACAATTCATTGTATTCAATTTTAGTTGAATCTTTCTGAATGATAGTGACCACTCTATCAACATATTCTATTCGTTCAATGGGAACAGAATCAACCCGATATAGGAACACCATTCGGGGTAATTGAATCTTATTGAATTCAACTTTGGGTACAAATGGATTATTAACCACAACAGTATCAATCCGATGAGAAGAATTTTTAAGGTCCTGACTTAGTTCAGAATTTCGGTTCCATAACCATAATATTGTTAAGGCCATAAATATGAAGGCCGAGGTTAGGATTACATTTTTCATGGTTCAGGGTTTATGAAAACAATTAGGGGGGATTATAGGGGGGTTAAAGAAAGTAAATATTAAAGCTAATACTTAAAAGCTAAGTACTCCAGCAAGCTGGAGGTTATTTTCGTATTTTTCTAAAGAAAAATACTCAATAACTGCGCATATACGTACGCGATAGGGGATATTCATTTTGATATTAGACCAGCCTTTTGTAAACAGGATTTTAACCACAATGAATTCTCATATACGGCACCCTTAGTTAGGGTATTTCTCCCTTTATTCAACCAATAAGTCGGATTAGCATTGTCAAAATATACCTTGAACGATTTGGGAAAACCCATAATCACCCTATATTCATCAAGTCCCATTATTCTACCGTGGGGATTAAATTGCCTTGATGAAGGTCTTACGGTTAATGGGTAGCTCTTTTTCCTATTTCGATATACTCCAGGAAGAGTCTTCATCTTTTGAGTTCTCATGGGCCATTTGTAATCATTTTTGAACTCAGTTTTCCATAGCTTTCTTACTTGAGCTACTGTTAGAGTGGTTTTAGATTTATCAGCATAGTGATACATGGCTAACTTTTTATCATCAGCTTCCCGATAATTTATATTTCTCCTAACCCCTTTCTTCAGTTGACACAGATTCTTGGGTTTGGTAACCTGAAAAGTATGGTCAAATATCTGTGAATTGATTTTCGAGTCTTTTCTCACTCCTATCAATATCAAACGTTTCCTACTTTGTTGGGAATTACCGAATACCGTAACGGAGTGACAGTGAACTATAAGTTTATAATCGGGTAAATTATGCTCCCATTCCCCGATAGGGATAAAATCTAGAAGTTTAGGGAGGTTCTCCAGCATAAATACTGCTGGTTTGAATTTCTTAATACTGGAAAGATATAAATTGAGGGTGACATCTTCCCGTGGTTTACCGAGGGATTTTTTCCTGGAGTATGAGAATACAGAGCTATGTCCACATGATGGAGAACCGAGTATCAGGTCTATTTTTTGAGCTTTTACCTCCTCTAAAGACCTTACAAAGGGTATATCCCCGAAATTGAGCTTCCATTGCTCTTCTTTTTTGGAGTGAAATACTGCTCTTGGCTCTACATTGGCTACTATTTTACCGGATTCTTTGAAAGGGAATAACAATGCTCCTTGAGCTGCATCAACTCCCAAAATTACTATTGGTTTTTGCATATTTTATAAGGATGATATATGAAACCTAATGTATTTGACTTACCATATCATGTAACTAGAGATGGTAAAGTATATAGATTAAAAACTCAGGGTTGGGAATTAAGAAAGCTTAAAATAGTAACTAAGGGTAATAGGAAGTCATATAGAATTAGAATTCACGTTGCCGACAAGAAAGTAGATCGTCATTTTTCAGTTTCTAGGTTGGTAGCTATGATTTATATCCCTAATCCTCACAATTATCCCTGTGTATGCCATAGAGATAATAACCCTTTGAATAACAAGGTAAGTAATTTGTACTGGGGTACACAGAGAATGAATATTCAACAAGCACTAAGGGAAAATAGGTTAACTACTTTATTTACCTCCGAGAATAATCCTGGTAAAGGTAGATTTGGGTATTTAAACCCTTGGTCAAAATTGACTAAAGAACAAGAAGTTGAGATAATGGAGTTACATAATAAGGGTAAATCAACGGGATACATATCTAAAAAGTTTGGGGTGGGTAATGAATGTATACGTAGAGTAATAAAAAGGCTATCTAAATAACCAAGTACATTCATTGAAAATAAGGTTTATATAGATATACACGAAGGTCTTGCAAAATACTATCATATATTGCATTAAAATAATAACAAAACTCATGAAAGTTGGTGATTTACTACTGGTAATAGGCCCTGCCTTCTTTGAAAAGACGGCGATTAAGGAGAGGAAAAAGGGAATTTACACCCTTGAGAATGGTATTAAGACAGATAGAGATCTCAATCCTATCAATTCTAAGTATCAAATCGAGGTTTTTAACGAAGAAAAGTATAAAACTCTGGTAGCACAGAGAACTTTGAACCATGATTTGGAGAAATTGGCCGCTATCAACAAGAAAGGGATAGAAAATCCCGACATAATAAGGTATGCAGCTGCCAAAATCAGCCGTATTCTCGAAAAAATCGAAGGAAAATGATACGCTTCTTACTTAATTGGGCCATAGTTAACATCATTAGTTACTCTGCATACTGTGGAGGAATGACTTGGAAAGCTCTGAAAGGAGTAAACAAGGAATATGAGGGTAATGAGTCTTGGTCCAAAGGTAAGAAAGAAGCCATAAAAACACTCATAATTTGTATCACCATCATAATAATCATATCATGTCTGATATCTTAATGACTGCTAATCCTGCTCCGGCTTGGTTGGGTTATACCCTTTTAGTGTTCTATACTCTCGGATTTATCTTCTGCCTATTTATCAGAAGTGTAATCGAAGAAACTCCTCTTAAAAAAGCCTCCAACCCAGTTAGATATGGAGTTTTATTCCTTATATGGGCAGTTAGTCCGGCAGTAATAACTGGATTATTCATACTAACCTTCAAAATTATTTTCAAGAATGATACTCGAGTTAAACGACATTGAAATAATTTTAAGGAAAGCCAGTGATGAAGAGAAGCAATCCATTCCGGTTTGGGATGCTTATATAGAGAAAGTAATCATAGACGGGAATATTCCTTCCCTTTTACGGGATAAACTCACTGGTAAGATAAATAATCTTACCAAAGGATTCACCCAAAAGTTCAGTGGTCAATTAAAGGGTAATATTGAAAATGAGATATCATCTTTAGAGGAATATGTATACCGTAAACATGACCTAACCTTTACTAAGCTAAGAGTAGTAAGAGAACATTATTCATTAAGAATAACTACAGCTAAAGGTCAAACATTCGATATTTGGGAACCTTAATAAAAATATCTATATGGCAGTAAAAGTTTATACTCCGGGTCAGTTCTATGATGCTGGTGGAGTAGTAGAGGAAATGTTTTACCAAGAAGTTGGTAGAACAAAGAAGTACTTAAGGAAGAGAGTTGGTTTTGTACGTTCTTTTAAACAAGTAATCAAGAATCTAAAGGATGAAGCTTGGAGAAAGTTTCATTACATGAAAGCTAACGTTAGAGGGGTAGATTATACCTTGGTATATGACCCCGATAATAAGGAATACCCCTATCTTTTCGTAGAAACCAAGTTCTACTTCAAACAAGAGGCCAAGGTTAAAGAACCAGACCAAAAGTAGTAAATGTAATCACACAAAAGAGGTCAGATAAATACTGACCTCTTTTCCCTTTTATATTATTCCAAGCTGTGGTATTTATAAAAAAGTATTCCTTTAGATGAGATAGTAACGGTGACTATGGCTCTAGTTTGGTCGTCGTTAATGAAACCTTCTCCAAGGGGTCGACTACCGTCTACAGAATAACTATGACTAAAGTGAAACTCTACCTCTGAATCATAAAATTTGAACCCCGTGGATATGGCTTTCTGTTCATGTTGACCACCATAATCATAGCTATCTACTATCATAATGCCATCTATCTGTTCATTTTTAACTTGATTGTAGATAGTTATCAGTTCAACGCTAGATAGTACATTGGTCATCCAAGTTCCCATACCATTGGTTGGTAAGGGTAATTTTGCGAATTTCATATCATCTTCTTCTATTATGATTGGTACGTTTTGAGAATGGAATCCTAACATAGCCGTATTGTATGTGTTTAATGGTAAAAGTATTTCTTAGAAGAAATACTTTTATGCGTATATAAGGACCTTAACACCAAAAGCCATGTTAGGATTTCACTCACAGAATGTATTACAAATCTTGGAAAATATGAAACCGATAATTTTTAGAATCAGTGTTATCGATGAGGGTGGAATAATCTTCAATAAAGTAGAAGGAATGACCAATTCCCAGGCCTATGAACTAATGCTTCGGAATGGTTATGGTAAAGAAGGCGATGAACCCATCATACCCATCATAAGGGTTTCTTATGAAGAAGTAGGACTTAGTTATGATTATACCATGGATTTCATAGCTACACCAATCATCAACTTTACATCGAGTACCAAACCTCTCACCTTTACCTTAGCAGTACCGGCTATACCAGGGGAGGTTTCGGCCAGGTTAGAATTCAATGCTGCTTTACATACTATAGGAAAAGGAGCAGATATAGTATTTATTGGCCTGGTTGTAAATGCCAATGGTAACATAAGAGTTAAGTATTTACAGAACTAACCATACTACATATATACCCGGTCATTTAGGCTGGGTATTTTTGTGTGAGTAGGTCACCTAAGAGTATATCATAGTGATATACTTTTAATCCATAAACCATACGATATGAGTTTACTTTTATTTCACCAAGGTAATGTACCTGACAGCTTTCCAAGGTCCAAGTTCTCCAAGAGGAACTCACATCGTAGGGTTTCCCTATTACCATTTAGACTTTGACAATCAGAAGCTGACTATAAAGGTAAATAACTCCGGTATACAAATGCCAACAGACGACCAAGTACAGATAATAGACTACATTACCATATATGCCGATGGAAATTTAGATATCCAGTTATTAGATAGGTAATCGTTCTAAGAGGGGCTCACTACCAAGGGTCCCTCTTATTGTGTGTATACCTTGATACCGAAACGATATCTTCAGGTCTATATCCCTTAAATTCATGAATACTATGTTAAAGGTTTTATTTCATATCCTTTTCTCCTTTATAGGATTCACACTTACATTGGGAATAATGGGTGGGGTCCTTTGCTCGTTGCAGAAACATTCTAGTAAATTATTACAAATAATAGGTGAGTTATTCATATTCGGAATAATTTGCATTCTGGTAGTCACTATTACAATAATTATAATTAAACCCTATGCCTAATCATGGAACAGAAAGAGAAGAATAGGATTATCCTGGAATGGATAACCAAAGCCAAGGAGATTTATGTGAATACCATTATTAATTGTGGAATGTGCAAGTCATTCAAATTGGCTGTATTAAGGGATTCAGAATTAGAGAAGTCTTTGATTTGTATCTTACAGGATATGGGACATGAGTCAGAGATACTTGATGGTAAACTATTGTATAATCCTGAATGGCCTTTTATACTTATCCCTGAATTTAACTTTGAGTTTTTGGGTGGGGATAAAACTACTAAAGCTTATATGGAAGTTCAAAACCATAAGTTGACCCTTCGAGAAATATTTTGGTGGAGCAAGTGGGATAGTGAAGTAAGGATTAAGGCATTTGATAATCTGATAAGGATATATAAGGTTAAATCATAGGCCTTATAATTGGAGCCTTAAAAATATCCTGGAAAAATTTTATGAAGAGCCTTTGGTAGGGTTCTTCATTTTGTGTAGGGAGAGGGGGGATGTGATTATGTGGCATGTGCCTTTCAGGAAGAGCTTAATGCGAGGTTTCTTTGGGAGCTGGCAGTAAAAAGGTTTTGGTACCTTAAAGAGTCTTATCACGAGGTCTTCAAAAACATCTGGCAGTAAAAAGGGGCCACGGTGTCCCTATCGCAAAATTAAATTTTATTAAAAATAGGGGACAAATTATGCCCCCTATTTCATTTTCTTACTTGCTTTCTTTTTCATTCATTGCAAGTAAGAAATTTTTGATTGTGTTCCTTTTTTCTGTATTGGCATTTGCATCAACGATGCAATTTGTATTTATATATACTTGTTTTGCGTATTCTTGCCACGTTTTTTTCAGTGCTTCCCTTTTTTCAGTATTTTTGTTGCTTGCAATAAATTCAGCGATGAATGTATCTAATTTTTTACGCAACTTCATTCGCAGATTCTTTTTTTCTTTGTCGGTTTTGCACTCTACAAAGATTTCTTTTTTGTAGATGCTTTTTCTTTCGTTGGTTGAAAAAATTTCATTGCCGATTGCTAAAATTTCATTTGCTTTCATAGTAGTAAAATTTTTAATTGGTTTAACTTTTATTAGTTCTTTTCTGTATTACAAATATACAAATAATATTTTCAACTACAAAATTTTAGACATAAATTTTGATTATATTTTTCTATAATAGAACGGATTAGAATAAATATTGCCTATTAAGGAATTAGGGTTTAAGGGTAGGTTGAGTATAAGGTTATTGTTGGTGGGATGGTTTGTTGGTATAAGGTCTGATTGAAATTAGGCCTTAGCTGGCACCTTTGGGTACCTCAACTCCTCGGGTTATGGCCTTTAATGTTCCTTTTCATTTTCGGCCTTAGTCCTCAGGAATCTAGAATATTTTCATTTCATAAACAAGTAAATCTATATTCCGTAAGTATTAAGTTTCTATGATATGCCCCTGCTTGCAAATGGGAACACTTATATTGCAATCATTTCCACTGAAATTGGAAAATGGTTGAAGGCCTTATTGAGTACCATTAGGTACCTTACTCTATAATATAAAAGGCCTATAAGCCAAGCCACTAAAAGCGATATAAGGCCTTAACCCTATACATACCTAAAAGGCCCCCTATAAGGTAGGCCTAAGTTTAGGTTTAACCTGGGTTTTATTCCAGGTAGGAGATATTTAGGAGAATAAGTCCGTCGGCGATATTTGATGAGGTTATTCGGATAGAGCCCAGGTCCGAATTAAGTTCGAAGTTGAGTTTTTCGATTATGGGAGTTTCGAAGTCCCGGTCGGATTCCTGGTAGGAGGTATCCAGGATAAGGGAGGTGATTTCGGCACCGTGGGCAGAATCGATGGCCCAGTTGTGAGGGGCATAGAGGGAGAGTTCCTCGGGTTGAGGGAGAAGGTCGGAGAGAGTTTGGGCAATTTGGGAGATTGCAGGGAGTGCAGAGTTGAGCATTGAGAAGGTTGCAAGTTGGTTTTGCAGTTGGTTTTCGATTTGATTTTTAATTGCTTTCATAATTGTAAAGATTAAAGATTAAAAATTAGTTATTTTTTTTGTGTATTACAAATATACAAATAATATTTAATATGTACAAATTTATATTTATGGCCTTCAAGTGGGCCTAAAGTTTATGGCCACTATAAGGCACCGTATGGTGCCCAAGCTGAATCCCTAAAGGCCTTATAAGCTCATAAATAAAAAAGGCCTGGGTTGGCAGGCCTAACAGAAAAGAGAAATGAAAGCAAATAGGTGGGCCAACCCCCACCTATGCCAATGTCTCCATATAGGTTATATACATTCCCAAATCACTATCCGCAAAGGTTAATGCAATCCCAGCCCGGTTCGAAGTTACCACGGTAATCCCATTACCAACTTCGTTTACCTGGTAATCACTTTGAACATATTCCTTGAATTGCTCAGTTAACCTACCGATTAAATCCTGGCTTGCCTCGCATAACTTATCAATCCCATCGTAATCCTCGTTATACAGAGTCGGATTATATTCCAGGAACATGGCCTGCCAACTATCATCACTGCGAGGGTTAAACTCCTGGGACATACCCGGAATAAAATACGAAGCCCCGTTACCTGCCTCGTAAGCCTTATCCTTAATTAACCCCTTAACCGATGCAATTAAATCAAATCTTTTCATAACCTTAAAATTAGTATTATTATACTGCATTACAAATATAATATAATTATACTATATATGCAAATTAAATATAAAGGCCTTTGAAGGTTAGATTTTATCTACCTCCAAACCTTCCGGACCCATATTCAGGATATAACCTGCCTGAATCAAATTATTAACTACTGACGGTACACATTTCTTAATATGCAACCTGAATTCCGATTGACCCATATATCCCACGAAGTTATCCTTAGGAGTATTGATGGCCAATTCAGTCGAATGGTGTTTGGAAATGATTTCCAGGGCAGTGGTAAAGTCTTTAGAATTAAGCATGGCCTTAAATGTTTTTGGGTTTATTATTTATCTTTCTTTATGCAAATATAAGAATAATATATAATATATGCAAATAAATATTCTGGGCCCTCATTAGGCCTTGGGCCCTTAATCCTAAAGGCCACTAAAAGCTAATCCTTATATAATATAAAGGCTATATTAAGGTCCCTTAACCTACCATAAAAGGCCTTAAAAGGTACCTTAAATGTGCCCTAACTAAGCCTTAACTTGAGAAATCAAATCTCCAATACTCTATTCCTGGCATATCGATTTTAGACACCTGTTCAAAAATCCCCTAAAAAGACTCGCATATATATATATATATAATATAGATTGTATTCTTTAAGGCTTAGGATTAAGGCCCTTAATGGCACCTAAGTGTACCAATGAAGCTATTCATTTATTCTCATGTATAGACCAGTAGAGTGGCTATAAGTCTCTTTATCGAAAAGGCCTTAGCTATTGGCCTTAACCTTGCCTTAAGAGACTTATGATTATATAATATAGACTTGATTAAGGTAAGGGTTTGGGTACCTTTAGGGCACACTTTTGGGCTCTCTTTGGGTCTTAGGGCCCTAAGTCTGGTTAGCTACTACGTATAGTAACAAAGATAGCTCCAGAGCTCTTAGGGTACACAGTTGAGAGGGCCCATCACCTACCTTAAATTTTTTTCCTCACCCCGATTTTATGGCCCTTGGACTTCTTCGATATCTGAACCCTATCATCGACTGCCTGTTAACTTTTGCCCTAACCTAACACATAAATAAAAGGCCTCTAAGATATAAGCCAATCCTAAAAGCCTTATATGATTGATGATTATAAGTATATGTATTTATATACGCCTTATATATAGGATGATGTTATGGATATTTGATTTCTTTTGTGTTTTGGGGGTAGAGGGTATTAGAATCCTGGCTTCAGGTTGAGATGCCTTTTAATACTTCCCTTAGTTCGGAATCTGTATAAGCCTTTGCCTTTTGGATTGGGATGTTGTTATGGTTTGAGGCTATGATGATGGCCTTTTCTTTTGATACCTTAATTGGTTTTCTTTGTTTCATAGGTTATTCTTTGGTTGTGGGCATATCTTCTTTTTCTACCCAGATTTTATCTATGGTGGTTCTATGGAACCTGCCTTCGGTATTTAGGATTATGGCCATTTGATAACCTGAACCACAGTGCCAATGTTGGATATATCCTTTGTATACAACATCAGTGTAAAGCCCAGTATCTTCATCCCTTTCTTGACTGGTGTAATGTACTAAAATGTCTTTCATAGCTTTATTTGGATTTTTTAGGGTAGAACTTATTCTTGAGAGCGGTGTAATTCCAGAGGATGGTTTCATGATTAGTATTTTATTTGGATGATTACCCAAGAAACTATCAGTATTACAGCTACCAGGATTATCCATTCCAGTAATGCTTGCAATAATAACCTAAGTGTTTTCATATCCAGTTATCTTTAAGTTACTAGATAGGGAAGTAGCAGCGGATAGAGATGATACCCCCGTGATTGCGGATTACCCATATTTGTTCGTATTCGAAATAATCCAGAGACTCGTAAATATCGAATATTGATTTTAGTTCTGAGTTTGTACCACCAAATACTTCTGTACCCGGAGCTGGTGTGAAGGTGAAAGTATGATGACCACCATACGGATTGTTTCTGGTCTCAATCTTAGTGAGGAGCATACCATATCTCCGGAGAAATTCCCTGAATGTGCATTGGAAATACATTTCGGGGTCTGTCATGCCTTGTCTTTTGCACCATCCGTGAACTTTCTTCAGGAGGTATAAGTAATTGTCTGGTTGCTGTTTTTTCATGGCCTTAATTTATTTAATTAATTATTATCTTATTTCCTATATACAAATATAGCAAATATTTTGTAATTATGCAAATAAATATTGAAGGCCTTTACCAGCGTTCGTCTTCGATAGTGATGCGAATGTGGACATTTTGTTGAGGATGCTCCTTTAACCATCTCTCAATCTCTCCAGCCCTTTCGAGACTGTCGATATAGTCTGGAGCTAAAGCCTTAACTGTTTCATAAGGTAAGCTCCCATCGGGATTTATCCAGGGTTTAGCAGGTGGCTCTTTTTCCTGGTTTTTATTCTCGATTACTGCCATAATAACTACAATTAGAACAATGGCAATAGCTAACCACATGAATATGATTAGAGTACTGCCTTCTGAGTTTTTGTCTTGAGTTTTCATGAGACTTTATCTTTTAGTTGAACATTGTGAGCTGACATGAGTTCAGCTTTTGACATGAACTCTTTCATGTGACTCTCTTTAATGAGAGTGAGTACCTTCTCTCCTGTCTTGGTGTTGACCGTCATGGTAGGAAGTATCTTAGACATTTTAGGTAATCCATCTTTACCGGGTTCCAAGTCCTCGATTAACTTTATCTCCGTTTCTGGGTCTAACTCCAATATGTACGGAATCAATTCAAACATTTTCATAGTTTTGACTTTATGATATCCCTGATACCTATTAGTTTTAACTTTTGTTCAGGGGTTAAACCTGGGTCCTTCATTGCTTTGTTGACTTCAATATATAACTCCTGCATCTTTATTCTATAGAGAGGCCCTTTGATATGTTTACATACCCAGTTGTATTCTCTACATATTTTATTAATTGAACTCATGCCCTGATGGTTATTACTAATCCCAGGTTACAGCTCCCCACCAGTACTTCATCATCCCCGGTAGAGAGAATCTCCTTCAATTGTGTTAATACCCCTCGGAAATTCATCCGAGTTGCTCCTTCTGATTCATGGAACTTGACCAAAAGAGTATGCTTATATGACTGAGGAATGCTGTCCTGGTCATATTTAATCTCTACTTTATAATCATAGAGTTCCAGCCCAAGTCGAGAATCCAGTTCTTCTACCATTTCAGTGTAAGTGTCCTGGATTGCTTCTTTAATGCAATCTACCTCTTCTTCCCGAATATTTCCCAAGTTATATGATTCCTTGAGACCCGAGAGCATAACCTTTTTATAATCTTTCATAATTGTAGGGTTTTATTTCTTTTTCTTTATACAAATATAGATATAATATTTTTAATATGCAAATAAAACTTCTCGGTATCTATGGGTGGAGATAGGTTCTAGAAACTTTAGTTCCCCTTTGGGTCTAGTTTTATTAGTAACACAAAAAAGACCTCTAGAAAAGAGGTCTTAATGGTCCTTTATTTATTAGGCCTTAGCTGGTATGAGAACCGGTTTGTAATAGATATCTCCTTCTGGTATGAGAGGATGTTTGAACAGCTCATATTCCAAGGCTGAATTATCAGGAAACTTCACGAGGATACATATACCGGAATATACTTTCCACCCGGGTCTGTCTTTGATATCATCACTGAATAGGCTTATGATATCTATCCGTACTTTGTTCTCCACTGGTTTTGTACCGAACAATTTATTAGTAAAGTTAAGTACTATACCTTTGATAGTGGGGTAATACTTCGGGTCGTACATTTGGTACATTGAGTGGCAGTAAAGTCTGCTTGCCCGAATTAAAAGGTCTATTTTCTTATTAATGTGCATAGTTATAAAAAGGTTAACGTTACATGATTTTGTCGAATACAAAGTAATTAGTAGCTTCGTTCATAGGAAGATAATGAGTCTTCTCCATAAAGTCTGGTCCGGCTATAGTTATAGCCCTCACGTTGTTTGCTTCATCATCCTCTACATTGAGAATCATACCGATATTTGTATGAGTATCTGCATGGGCTACTCCTAATAGCATTCCGGGACAAATATCATCCATGACTTGCATATCGATATATTGTCCATCTTCTGATATGGTATCTACATATTTACCATTCTCTACATACTGGAATAGATTGCACCAACCTGTGATAGTATGTATCTTTATTTTAGTTGCACAGGCTGATGCGGATAGAGTTACTTTGCTATTAGTGCATAACCAACCCTGACGATTTACTTTTTTATCAGTGAAGACAATATCTTCCTGATAAGGAGGATAAGGTAACCCGAATACTTTAATCTTCTTACCCTCATTGATAAGTTGATTGATTTTGGCTACCACTTTGGTCGCAGTTAAAACTTCTTTCATAGTAGGTGTCTGTGTTATAGATTGAACTGAATTTCTGCTTTATATCCTGGCTCTAAACTCCCTGCCGTAAAGGGTATACCCAAATAATGAGGATATGGATTATGCCAGATGTTGTGGTTAGATAGTTGTTCAGAAGCTTCCTTGATATTATCTTCTCCCGAGATATAGAATCTTATCTCTTTCTCATTGGCCGAAACTACTTTGAGAAACCCTTGTACAGTTATATTAACTGTAACCTCCCGAGCTTTAATTATTAAGTCCATAACCTTTTAATTTTTGTTTATACAAATAAAAGAAATTAAATCTAATTTTGCAAATAAAAATCAATGGTTATCTTCGAGTTCTGGGTCTATTTCTTCGTAGTCTATCCCCTCTTCTATTTCTCGTCGGATTTGATGATGGTCTTCTTCAAAGACTTTTAAGGCACCATGGTAGTCTCCTGTTACGCTATCCAATTCGGCCTTATTGAGAGTTAAGCCCTCTTTATCTCCTCTATTACCCTCTTGTTTTGTTGCAACAACAACTGGTAATTCTTTAAAGTCATACTGATTTTCTACATATTCTATCTCTTTTATACCACCCTTGTCAGCAAGCTCTTTTTGAATCATAGACATGGCTATATCACGGGTTAGTACTGGTTCAGACTCACCCGTATTGTTGAATTGATTGTTCTGTTGGTTAAAGATATTTACGGTACCACCACCAGACACTGCCCGTACTAAACTCTGAAGAGAGGTTGTGGACTGTTGCTTTAATCCAATGGCTTTATTGACTTCTGCAGTTATAAATGGAGCATATCTTCCCCCCTGAGAATCCCTGAGTATTTGTAGCTGTTGACTTATTTCCATACGGTCTTCCAGTGCCCAGCCTATGCAAGCTCCCATGAGAGAATCAGCAATCTTATCCATCTTGTTACGGTCAAATAAGCCGTTGTCTAGAAACGTTTGTTTCATTTGCATCTGAATAATTGATGGCTCACATTTCAAGAAGTCTGCGAGTTCATTTACTGAATAAACCCTTGACCATAATTTCCCATTGTTAACTATCCAAGTATGGATAACGAACTTGGTCAGATTCTTAAGAGCTTCATCATCTCCAGCATTAGCCTGTAAGGCTAATTGGGTTATACCTAACCCTCTTGGGAATCGTGGAACTATCTTCTGTTCTTTCATGATGTTTGATTTTGGTATCTAATAGTTAATCCTGATAAAATATATAAAAAGGCCCTGTTGTGGCAAAGGCCTTTTGAACTAACTCTTTGATAGTCAGGTTGCTGGATCACCTGAATAGGCTTACCTTCAATTTTGATGAGCTTATTGACAGTTGAAATTCATTTACTTGATTTTCGAACTTAAGCTGGTTACTCAGTGTCAAAAGCCCTGAATATAGCTGGTCTACATGTTTGGGGTAAATTACCTCTATAGTAACTGAATTTAATCTATACTCATAGCTCAGATTTACCTCTTCTTCTCCGGCTGCCTTGTATGATGTCAGAATATTATCCGTTATCATAACAGCCAAGGTTAAAAATGTCCTCATAAAATCTTAGTAACTTTAGAGTCTTGTATTATTAGGATTTACTTCTTTCCCTTTGCTTTAGTAGCCTTTACCTTGCCCTCCTTGGCCAAATTTTGGGCAACTCCGTAGGCAACTACGGCCTCCAATATTGGCCTCATTCTCTTTTCTTTCTCCTTGGCTTCTTTTTGCCTTTCTTCTTCCTCTGCCATAAGTTTAGCTTCTCTTTCCTGGGCCTTTTTACGCCTCTCTTCTATTTCCTCATGAATATTAGGGAATAGGTTTGCCCTGAGAGGTATTACATGAAGGGCAAAGAATGCTGAGAATAATCCATCGGATAAAGGCCCACCTATCTTCTTCTTGGAAATTTGCCAAAACTTATCCTGCTGTTCTTTGATGGCATGCAGGAATTTTTCATAGGTGAACTGCACCTGCATTTTTTTACATGCAGTAATCATGGCCTCAATTCGGTCCTTAAATTCCTGGCCGAATGCCTCCATAAATTTTTCCCGATTAAAGTTGTAATTGGGTTTATCCAATTTGAACTGTTTTACATACTCTGCAGTTTTCATAGTGTCTCGTTGTTTATAAGTTATTTATTAAGTGTTTTAATGCTGATTCTCTAGTTACCACTTGGAAAAGGTAACCTATATACCTATCTTCCCAATATGATAACCAAACCGGGTTAGGGAACCTGAACTTATTCCTTTCATCTATCGGAATATTTCTGGGCATTCCCGAAATATATAATAAGTGAGGCCCATTAGTATTCTCGATGAATACAGGATACAACATATTTTCATCTACCTTAAAATACCCTTTTATGGCATAATCTGGGATATACTGATTTGACCTTATTCCGCAATCGAATGCCAAATCCTCTACCTGATATAATTCAGGATTAATAGGGTATTCTTCTTGGGATTGTACCCCTTCCTGAGATTGAAGGTAGTAGGTTATTTTGGATTTATCAAGCGTTACGCTTTTTACTCTTTCGGGAAACATGGTGCTTATCTTTTAATGGTACATAGTCTTCGATGTCATCCAATCTGTCTGTCACTAAAGCATATACGAATAACTTGGCAGGACGGAAGAAGAATCTCCTTATGTTCTTCTCCGAGATATAGTAATCGTATATTTTGAAGAATTTCTTCTGATGCTTATGCTTAAGACTCCGTTGCGTTAGGTATGACTTAAGAACTTCTCTGTGTAATTCAAGCAATTCTTTATCTACTTTCTGAATTGCTTTCTCGGGTAAGCCAACAACCATAATCTTTCATATCATTAAAGGGTGATTATACTAAGGGGCCAGAGCCTTAGCCCTGTGCCCCTCTCCTACTATGAAAGATTAGATTGCAACGGATTCCTTGACGAATTGGTTCTTGTACTCCAGGTATTCCTTCTTGGCCTTCTTGTACTCCTTCGAATCCTGGTTCTCGATTCGGAGCATGGCCAGCTCCAGCTGATGAATCTTGTTTCGGACCTGCTGCCGGAACTTCTTCCTGGAGAGTGTATCCTCGCAGTCTGCGGGGTAGATGTACTTGACTTCCCGTTTCGTTACCACCTCTTCGACGAGGTTGGCTTCGACTTTCTCCTGGGTCTTTGAGATGAGCTTGTTCTTCTTGGACTTTTTCTTTTTCTTTTCTTCGGCCACCGGTGCTGTAGCTTCTTCCTTTTTCTTGCCCTTTTTCAGAGCCTCCTTGGATTTCTCCACCTTTTCAGCCTTCTCCTCGATGAGGTTGTTGATGCCTTCGACCAAATCGGTCTTTTCCAGTTTCTGAGCCTTGTTGTTCTTGTTCTTTTTCATGGCTTACAATGTTAAAGGTTTGACATTAAATTAAAATTGTTATTATCTTTATTTCCTAATGCAAATATAGGGGAACTTTTCTATATTTGCAAATATTTTTATCATTTTCTTTGAGGTTGTGTTCTTGACTTCTGGTGCGTTAACCTCTTATAGCTTTTCTCCTTTATTGTTTATGCAAATATAGATATAAAAATCAACCCCTGCAAATTATTTCACTAATTCTTTAGAGGTTCGTTTATGGTATAGGTAGTTTCAATGTGTTCTAAGCATTGAACCTGTTTTCTATACATGTTAACATAGACATTTTGTCTAAAACCGTCATCCTGAATCTCTACAAATTTAACTTGAGACTCTGGTCCCATAAGCTCATTATAGGTTTCAGCTACGGTTGATGGCTTCATTTCTCGGATAATTTTTTGAGAACCTTCTTGAATTTAGCCATGTAATAACAGTCTTTGGTAGGGCATTTACCGTCAGGTGTAATGTTTTCATTGGCACCACACTTAGTCATGCCCGTTGCTTTGTAAGGACAACACTTACGATGTGCTGCACATGCAGCCTTAAATTCTACCGTACTCATATCTCAAGAATTATTCAAAATACTCCCTTACTTTAGTTAAACGGCATTTGAATTTGAACGGCATTACATAGTCTCCCCACCACCCAGTTAGAGGTAAAATACACCCGATAATGGCATAGTAGTAGAAAGTTTTTGCAACAAATTGCTGTTTCTCATCGTCCCAAAAAGTATCTACTCTAGCATCTTCATCTGTTGCAGGGTCTACATATACCCAGTGATATGACAACCTGATAAATAACCATTGTAGTATCAGGATGTTTATCCATCCAAGGATAGTCATACCCAATACTTTCTTCCATACCCAGCTGTTTGTTTGCTTTACTTCTTTTCCCATAATCCATATGTTGGTTGAATGTTTTTAAGTCGATGATATATGTCCAGAGTTTTCCATATTGACTCTGCTTGTTTTATTACTACATCCTTTGCCTCCCGATGAGTACTAAAGGTATTCCATAATTCCGGAGTGTAGTTGAGACATTCCATACATTCGGGTTCTCCCTGCACATGTTTTACCCTTATGTAGAAATAAACCTCTCGGTCTATTATGTGACCAATACGTTCCCCCTCGAATAGAATCTGAGCTTTTGGTTTGAAGTCGAATACATTTTTACTTCTGGTACCGTGAACGTATTTGTTTACTTTGAATCTTACTATCCCTGCCATATCAATCCATGTTTCTTTCAAAGTATTCGTAGAAGTCCGCATCCTCAGTTAACTGGTCCAGTAATTCCTCTACATCCATATCCAAGTATACTGATGCCCCTGATACTTGTAAAGTTATCCCAGAACCATAACTGCCAGAAGACCCATGAAGTTTTAACTCCTTGGGCCTTTCTCCGGTATATTCATCTCGATAATGAATAATACCTTTAGAGTAATCATAACTCTTTACCTCGGATAAATGCCTGGATTCATCCCAGTTTTTCCAGTGGGGAGTTGCATCAGGAGTGGGTGGAACTGTTTTACCATCCCACAGTATGCATACTACGCAGAAGGCTGATACTCCTATTATCATCCTCTTTGCAGCTTCCCAAAGGGTCTTGGCCTCATCTGGTTCTCCGTCTGGTGTGTAATATCTTTTCATAGTTTCAAATTGAATATCCAACAAATAAGCCAAAAGATTAACATTAGTATTAAAGCCGTACCATACAATATAAATAGGGGTTTGGCTGCTTCCTTCATGGGATCTCTCTTTTTCATAATCTTTTTCATAATATTTTGCCTGCGTATTTATTCCTTATCCTTTTCTCAAATGACTTACCTACTGATTCTCCATTCTGGATATCCTCTTTGAACATCCTGAAGTCGAACTCTGATACCGAGTTGTATTGGTATACCTTTTCTCCTTTGAAGGTAATGGTGATATCTCGGGTTTCATCATCCATCACTACCTTCATAATTCTGGATGACCCCGTAATTTCAAATGTCCTTTTCATCATTACTGTCTTTTAAGCTCAAAAGTGTTAAGTCCCATAGCTACCACATTATTTTCTTTCCTGAGTGCTTGACAGGTAAAGAAAATATCCCAGAGAGTGAAGACAGAATCAGAACTCATTTCCATCAAGTCCTCTTCCATCATATAGAGTGTACTCATTATGGTATTAAACCACCTGTTATTTAACCCCTTTACCAGCATGGTTTCAATATCTTCATACCTATTGTTAAAGGTATCTCCCTGAACCCTTTGAAAGGCAGCTATATATTCCCTGGCCATGGATTCCACCGCTTCTAGAGAAGTCCCATAGCAGGGGAATATAATTTTCCATTTATCTAAGCTCTTATCCTCTAAAAGGGATTCCAGCGCCTGAATATGCACATCCATAATCTGATTCCATATTTCCTGGGCAGATAATCGCCTTTGCAATTTCAGTTTGATACAACCTCGGTTTATTTTCATTTTAATCCTCGTTATAGATATACAGAATCTGATGGTTCCTATCTAACTCCTTTTCCAAATACTCCCAATGAGTATTGTGGTCTATATGGATATTGACCCTATAATCATCCATTTCTTTGGGTAATAAATCCAGATAATCTTTCAGATCCTTTACAGTAGTGAATTTTGGTTGTCCCATACTTATTTTATTTCGTTATGCAAATATAATAATTATTATTATAATATGCAAATCAATTTCAGTGGTGTTGTATAGGTTAGTTCAACAAAGAACCCCGAATCTATATTAGGTTCGGGGTAAGAGGTTTCATAAACGATTGCCTATCGGGTTAATCCTCCTCTTTCTTTGTCTTCTTTTTCTTCTTGTCCTTGCCTTCTTTCGAAGGTTTGTCGGCCTTCTTTTCCTTGGCCGACTCTTCTTTCTTGGGAGCAGCCGCCGGAGCACCTGATGCCAACTCTGCAGCATACTTCTTGCCCTCGGCCTCGGCCTTCTCTTTGGACATGGTCTTCAGAAGAGTACGCATCTTCTGACGGTACTTTTTCTTCTGGTCGGAGGTCATCTCCTTGCCGTCCACGGTAGGATAGTCGTAGGCATTTGGGGTACTGGTAACCTTTTCCTTCTTGGGATGGGCTTCTGGCTTCTGATTCTTTTTAGCCTTCTCTACGGCCTTCTCCTCCGTAGCTGCCCTGGCCTTTTTGTTTCCCAGGTTGATGATGTCTACCCAAGCTTGGATTTTCTTTCCATGCTTCTTATGGCCTGTCCAATCTTTCTTGGGGTCGAGATCATTCTCTTCCATGTAGGCCAGCATTTCCTTCTGAGCCCTGCGTGCTTTCTTTGCGGCCAGGTCTTTCTTGCTGATGTCTTTTGCCATTGTTGTTGAGTTGATTAAATAAAAACTGGTTTGAATTACCTTTGCATGTTTATAGTTTGGTTAAGGAGTTTTTGGTCTGTACTTCCTTTACCTCTGAGATGATTATTTCCATCCCCTGAAGATTTGCCATCAACTTAAGATGGGCAACAGCATCATCCTGAGAGATATTAGTGTATACAATTCTGTACCTTTCACCAGAATCTTTGTTTTCAAAAGTTATGGTTAAGATGTTTCCATTTGCCAAATCTTCTATGCGCTTTGCCAGAGATTTTACCTTACCTATTTTTAGGGTTTTATCCTTGATTAAAGCTTGCCTTTTACCGGGAGACAGTCCAGGCATGGATAACCTTGTATCTATATCCTGAACCATTTTGGTTAGCTCTTTAATCCGATATATCAACCCTTTGACTGAGGAGTTAAATTGTCCCATTGAGGTCTTTGAATAGTGGTGTCATTTCCTATTTTCTGAGCATATTTATCAATCAATTCTTCCGTTCTAGAGATAATATACTCTGTCATCATTCTATTTTCTTCAGAGATATCTTTTTCTTCCTCTAGTAGCAGCTGATATGATTGTAGCTGATTACATAATGCCAGATATATAATGCTGTCGTCGTCTTGCATATACCTATACAAAGTGGGGAGGCCCACCCTTAAACCTTCGGATGGCCTCCCCTGTATGACTCAAGTGTTGATGTACGTGGGAATATGTGCTCAGGACCTATTCCTCTTCGTCTTCATCCTCCTCGTCATCCTCGGCTTCGGCTGCTTTCCCTTTCTTGCCCATACCGGGTACCTTGGGGACCAGAGTGCCGTGCTCTTTCTTGGATTTAACCGATACCCCCGGAATGGTGGCATTCGAGACGGCAATCACTTTGCCATCCTTGTCGGTTACGACCGAGGTGATGAGGACTCCGTACTTCCGGACGTTCATAGCGAAGGTCTTTGCAACGTTGCCGCCGCCCAGGTCGATGATGTCGCACTGTTTGCTGTTCGGTCGCTGACCCGGTGCCCGGTTCTTGAGTCGTTCTTTCATCGCTTCTCGCTTGGCCTTCTTCTCTTCAGCGGTCAGTTCTTTCTTACCGCCCTTTTTCGTCGATTCCTCTTTCTTTGCAGCTTTTGCTTCTGCTGCCTTTTTCTTAGTTGCCATGTTATATTGAATTAAATGGTTTCTTTGATAAGGGAACTCCAGGCTTATTACCCTTGCCTATGGAGTTAGTTCTGGATGATTACCTGAAGCTCCCTTGGATTTGGTTATAGTCAGAAGGACCCTTACTTTTTCTTTTTCTTGGTGTCCTTACTGGAAGCGGCCTTTGCCTTGGGCAGAGTGATGCCCAGCTCCTTGGCAACCGCCTTGCGGAGTTTCTCCACGTCCTCCTCGTCGAATTCGTCGGGGTCAGTTTCGAGTTCTTTGTCGTCGCAGAGGTCCTCTAGAGCTTCGAAGTCCATGCCGGCCAGGTCCTCCGGTGTCACCTCGTCGTCTTCATCTTCGTCTTCATCTTCATCTTCATC
>ULXA01007146.1_pt1 | contig 30534 bp, 38 predicted proteins | sample 1960861 | NCBI WGS metagenome assembly ULXA01 (sample SAMEA4835827, study PRJEB28245) | human gut metagenome | biome: gut microbiome; material: fecal sample | place: Denmark | collected 2008
TCGCTGCATAGCGGATACCGTTCGCTGGGGAGTGCGTATATTTACGATTGTGCAAAACACCCCACAAAACCGCAAAGTCGATAGGCGGGTATTTCGATGCAGAGTATGTTCGACACGGTGGAAACTGAAAATCAACTTTCATTAGCACAGGGGCTCTGCACCCGTTTTGCACACAGTACTTTTGAGAAAATTCGCATTTAACTTGGGATTTCAAAAAAACCATGGTACACTGCAAAAACAAATGCGGGTCAGAGAAAACGGACAGGAGGCGAAAGGCGATATGGCATGGGAAGAAGAATGGACCTGCGACTGTGAGCCGGATCCTTCGGCAGAGCATCGCCGGGAAAAGGAAAAACGTGCCCTCCATATAGAGCAGAGAAAGCGGCACAAAGAGCGGCTGTGCCGGGAGCTGTCCGGTAGCGGAAACTGCAAGCTGTCCATTTGGGTAGACAGCCGGAAGAAAAAATCCGGCGAAATCATCCTCATCAGGCGCTATAAGAACAGCAATATCCAGTGCCGGCTGAAAAAATGCTCGGAGCATATTGTCCGATGCATCCCGCCGGATATCCTGCCGCCCAAGGGAAATCAGTACAGAAGGGCTTTTGACTACTGGTGGATATGGGAGTAACGAATTGAAAAATATTTCGATTTAACTTAAGTTTTCAAAAATACCGTGATACGCTGTAGAAAAAACAAAGGAAGGAGTGAATAACAATGTCTGTCAAAACCAATATCAAGGACTTTTACGGGCGGGTGATCGGCACGGTGGTGGAGGAAAACAACGGTGACAAGACCATCAAGGATTTTTACGGCCGTCCTCTGGGCTACTACAAGAAAGGCCGCAATGTGACCACCGATTTTTACGGCCGGGTGGTGGCCTCCGGCGATCAGCTTACCATGCTGCTGAATTCGGGCAAGTGAGAAAGCCGGGTGCCGCATTCCTACAGAATGCGGCACATCTCTTTTTATTAAACTCGTTTTTACCACATATCAGCACAAGAAGGAGTGAATGCGATGAAGAAAGAACGCGTGGAGCTGAGCGTGCATACCAAAATGTCCCGTATGGATGCGGTGGCCTCCGCCGGTGACTATGTCCGAGCTGCGGCAGAGCAGGGGCAACCGGCCATCGCCGTAACGGATCACGGCTGTGCGCAGGCTTTCCCTGAGGCAATGCGTGCAGCAGAGCAATGCAAAAAGGAGGGCCGCAGCATCAAAATTCTATATGGCATGGAGGCGTACTGCGCAGACAGTGGGGATGCCCCGCCGTACCATGTGACGATCCTGGTGCAGAACGAAGCGGGGCTTAAAAATCTGTATCAACTCATCACGCAGTCCCACCTGCACCATTTCCGGGGTGTGCCGCTGGTGACAGGAGCGGATCTGCAGCAGCACCGCCGGGGACTGCTGGTCGGCAGCGGCTGCGGCAACGGGAAATTGTTTTCTGCGACTGCACGGGGAGAAAAGCGCTTATCGGCCATTGCCCGGGCGTATGATTTTCTGGAGATACAGCCCGTTTGGAACTGCAAAGTCGTGGTTCCCGAGGCGGGGAAAATCCAGGAGGAGCTTCGGCGGATCAACAGGATCATTGCGCAGTTGGGAGATGATCTGAAAATTCCCGTCTGCGCCACGGGAAATGTCCACTATCTCAAGCCCGAGGATGAACAGGCGCGCCGTATTCTCAGGTGCAGCGGCCACGGCTCCCTGTATTTGCGATCCACTCGGGAAATGCTCCGGGACTTTGCCTATCTCGGCAAAGAAAAAGCCCGGGAGGTGGTCATTGACAACACAAATCTGCTGGCAGAACGGACGGAGGAGCTTCGCCCGATTGCGACAGAACCCACATGGGCAAGGCCGGAAGATGAACAGCTTCTTCTTGACCGCTGTCAAAGCAAGGCCGACGAATATGATGGGCTGTTGACTGATCTTATAACAGAGCGACTGGCCCAAGAAAGTGCCGTTGTGAAAAAACAGAAGTCTGCTTCCTCGTACAGAATTGCCGCTGCCTTAGCCCATGACCTGTGCGGCAAATGCGGCGTTCCTGTCATGACGCGTAGGTCGGCAGGTGCATCCCTGCTGGCTTATTTTTCCGGCATCAGCCGCATCAACCCATTGCCGCCCCATTATCACTGCCGCCATTGCGGACATACGGAGCTTCCGGCGTGCGGCGTGGAATCCGGCTTCGATTTGCCGGACAAAACCTGTCCGAGCTGCGGAGAGCGCATGGCGCGGGACGGGCAGAATATCCCGTGGCAGGATTTTGGGGGGCAGGACGGGGAAAAACTGCCTGACTTTGATTTCAATATTCCTGGGGAGTTCTTCGCAGAGGGGCGCATGATGGGGGTGTTCGCAGAGCTGTTCGGAGAGAATCGGGTGGTGAGAGCCGGCGCTACTGCCACCGTTTCAGAGAAAATTGCTCGGTATTATATCCGGGAATATGAGGAGAAACAGTGCAACTCTTTCCCGGAAGAGGTGCGGGCGCGTATAGTCGAATGTCTGACCGGTGTCCGGTGCGGCGTCCGACAGTATCCGGGCGGCTATGTCCTCCTTCCGGGGGAAATCGAGTCGGAAAGCTCCCTCCCGCTGCAATACGCTATGGACGACCCCGGCAGAGAGATCTGCACCCATTTTAATTTTTACGATTTGACAAATGCCTGGTTGAACATGGACTGCTTGGGATATGATGCGTCAGACCTACTCGCTCGGCTCTGCCGGGAGACCGGGTGCGAAGTAAGCTGCATCGACCTGCACGATCGAGCGGTATATGACAGCCTGCTGTCCAAACCCTCCACCACCGCAGCGACGGACAGTCTGATTTCGTGGGCGGTGGAGCTGGTGCTGAACGGCCTGACGGATAGGGAATTGCGAAGCAGTCTGCCGAGGAATTTCACCGGCATACGGAAGGCGATATGCCATCTGCAAAACGGCTCTGTCTCTGAAAATATACCCGGGTATCACAAAGCCTATACGGTGGAGCTTGCCATGGCCGCCGTGGAGCTGGGATGGTACAAGCTGCGATTCCCGGAGGAGTTTGAAAGAGCCTGCCGATGTACCTATAAAATTTTTGAAAGAAAGGCTTTAATGCAATGAAGCAGCATAATCTTGATCCCGATGCGCAAATGCGTCTGCTGGAGGAGATATACGGGGAGAAAGCCATCGTGTCCGCCGTGGAGAGAAACCGGGAAAATCGGGAAATCGAAATACAAAACGCCCTGCGTCGGCTCTCCGAACAGCAGCGGGAGATGATCCTGTACCAATACGGCTTTGCGGACGGGCTGCCCCACACGGCGGAGGAAGCCGCGCAGCACTTTGACCTTTCCCGGGAGGATGCGGAGCGGATCACGGCGCTTGCCCTGCGGACGCTGCGCAGCCCCGCCTGCTCTGGCGGGCTGCGGGTACTGCTGTCGCAGCTTTGAATCAGAGAAAGAAAATCTTTTTGGATTTAACTTGGGTTTTTCCAAAAGCCTTGTTATCATGGGGCCAAATCAATGATATGGAGGCTGACTTATGAACACACCGAAAAATCTTCTCATCGCCAATCCCGACCAAAACATCGTCCTCACCCCTGTCGAAGTGATTCGCCGTATGTTTGCCTATACCGACGAAAATGGCATTTTGATCGTCCCCGAATGGCCCTGCGATGACGGCGAGGAGCAGGGCTACTATATCTGCCGCATGAATTGGACCAAGGCGGACGCCGAGGAGGCGGTGGCGGTGTATGAGTCTCTCTATGCCCAGCTGGAAAATGTCGGCGAGAAGCCCTGCGATGCCCGGATGATGCTCCCTTACCCGGACTCCGGCATGGAGGAAATCGCCTATCATTTGAATATCCGTGCCAAAAGGCTGCAAAAGCTGCTAGCTCTCCGTGCGCCCCACATTATCGCAGATAACGAGGCCTGCCTTCTCGCCCAGGCCATGGTTCTCTACGGGTATTGCAAGGACTTCCGCTGTGTAAAAGAATTGGGCTGACAAAAAACTCCCCGGCTTTCTATGTGGAAAGCCGGGGAGATCACAAATTGACTTGTATAGCTATTTGTTCCCAGGAAACGGCCACTCGGCTATCTCCCATTGAAATCCGTTGGAATAACCATCTTCGTGAGACTTGTCGTCGATTTCCCTCTTGCATGCCATGTATTCTTCATATGTACCGATTCGACTCCAAGGTACTCCATTATAGTACTCTGTGCCGAAAGCTCCTTTCAATACAAATCGATCTATAGGAGCATGTGCGTACTCTTTGAGCTGGTCAAGTGCACTCAAACCCTCACACTGATAATAAATATATAAATACTTTATCATCATGTTGATGAGCTTCTGCGCCTGACCATAGGAGAACACCTCTTTGCCAGAGTGGTTTTGAATTAGAACATTCGATATATCCAAATCCATCTCTACCTTACTCTTACCGGTGTCAGTAAGCTTACAAGTAAGTCCGGCATTCTGAATTTCAGCCAGTCTACTGCACGCACATTTGTGCCACTCATCAAAATTTTTATCTTTCAAATATTTCGTTAATTCAGAAAGATCTGAGCCTCCGAATATTTTGTCGATAGTATACTTTTTTATGCATTCCTTAACATTGATTTTGTTGTTATTACTACAAGTGGAGTCATCGGGAAAATATTTGTCTTTTATAGCTGTTTTATATGCGACTGTGTGAGTTGACATATCCTTATATGCCAAGTTAAAAGCCCGGTCGATCATTTCTACTTTTCTTTGCTCAATATTCTCTCTGTCCGCATGAATCCCAGTCAAGAAATCAAGCACCTCTTTGGATACGCAAATTTCATTTTTGCATTCTTCTGCCATTCCGCTTCGCCATCCTTTCCTTTTGATTCGTCAAATTTACAGAAATTTCCGCATAAAGCATACTGCATAACACACATAAATTCAACCTCTTTTATATAATTTTCCTAAAATAAATATCGGAGGAGACAAATGATGTCTTTCAATGCGATGAATATTGATTTTTACCTGTGCGGCGGCATCCACAGTAAGGGCTACGCTCCGGGCGAACAAACAGCCGCCCTCCTCCAAGAGCTGACTTCCATTCTGGATCGGCTCCAGTCGGATGATTACGAGCCTAACCTGCATACCATCTGGATCAGTGCCAAGCGGCCCTCTTTCCAACAGTATTATGAGCAATACCACCCGGAAACGCCCTATGATACAGTCGATGCCGAAAACGAAAAAAATGCCCGACGAGCCTATACCCTTGCCTACCCCAGTGAAGAGGTTTGGTATCAGATGTCGACCAACCATTTTTCCGGCGAAAACGGACAGGAGGTCTATGTGCTTTGCTTGAATGATGTGAAAGTATTCGGCACGAAAAAACCGACTGATTGCCGGAGCCGTGAGGACATGGAGCTGCTTCGCTGGGCGATGGAGGGGGCAAGGAAATTCGTTTCTGCCGTGGAACGGGGCACATATCAGAAGGATATTTTAAGTCGGATCGCCTATCCCTATCGGGAGGGCTGGATCAAGAGAAAGGAACTGTGGGCAGTGTGTCCCGAATTGCGGAGACGCTTTTTGACACATCTCACAAAACGGGATATAGCGAAATTCATGAAGACTTATAATATGGCCGGGAGGAGCGAAGCTGCTCCGCTGAAAAACATGACGGCACGGGTATACTATGAAGCCTGTGCAGCCCTGTATGAGGCATGGGGCTTGCACGGAGATTCCCCCTTCACGGACAGCGAATCGGAGCATGAGCACTACGGGGAGAATAAGCCGACGCCCAAGGAGCGGTACTATGCCATTGCCGGAGATGCGGATAACGGCCTTAAAAATGTACCCATGGACGACCCGGAGGCATTTCGGGAATGGCACCGGCGCAGGGGCCCTTTTTTTCGCAAGGGAAAAAGCAGTACCGCCTATGGAGTTGTCGTGCCCAACTTGAATGGCAATTTGACCGTAGAGCTGATTCCTGTGACCGACGATGACGCAAAGAGCGGGTGGTGCTTCATTGTTTTTGCGGATTTTTCATCCTATACCATCCTTGCCGCAAATGCCCTCTGTGATGCAGGCTATCCGATTCAGGTGGGGGAGCCGGAGGTGTTTTTCTGTATGCTGACGGGAGATGATGATGTTGAGATCGTCCCCGCATGGGAGCCTGCGTCGCCTTTTTTTATTCACCTACCGCCGGGTGCTGCTGGGAAAGCTGTTGCGGAAAAGGCAACCTGGAAAAATGACTGCTATGAAACGAAAAGGGACACAGCGGAATAGGGGGATTATTTTGGGATACTTTTCAAATTTAGCGGTGGAGGTCTGTCTTGCGGATAGACCGGATGACAGCTATCCCTCTGCGGAACGGCAGCTTTTGCAGAGGCTGGAGGACTTGAGGGAGCGTATGAAGGAGCTGACCATGGAGGGAGCGCTGTATTGGAACGGAGCCGCTTACCGTGAAAACAGCCTTCGATATGTCCTGCCGGAGTATCTATGCGATATTTATTCGGCGGAACAGGCAATGAGGCTGGCAAAAGCGGATCTGCTCAGTAAATACGCCATCGACGCCTCGACACCGGATGACCAATCCATAGCGGGCGAAGAAATGGATGGCTATGAGCAGATCACATGGATCAGCCTGCTTTTTCCTGCGGGTGTGCTGCAGAGTGTATAGACGGCTTTATGGAAGGCTGTCAATGAGGAGGTATTTCTAAAAACGATCCACTCGATATCTGTGTTGTTATTTGCACATAATTTCGCTATTCTGTTCTCAATAAAAACGAGGAGGGAAAGCTCATGCCCTGTATTCGACCCATTTCAGACCTGCGCAACAACGCCAATGAGATTTCTGATTTTTGCCGACAGCCCCGGGAGCCGGTCTATATCACCCGGAACGGAACCGGGGACATGGTGGTGCTCAGCATAGAGAACCCGGGACGCACTTGTCCCGGGTTTATTGCGAATATTTTTCTGCGGAAGTTTTTTGTTACCGGCTGGTTAAAAAAGCCTTTTTGATACGGCCTTATTCTCATCATAGGAACAGCACCGAACTTGGAGAATATCTCCGTGATCTCATCCGGTTACATTCCAAATTAAATGTTCTGGAGAATCTGCGATATTTGCTTATGCCAAGTCATAAAATCCTATTTTGTGTTTTAGTCGCACTGGAAAATCAGCCATATCCGATCAAAGCGGCGGGCTGCCAGATCCTCTTTTGTAATATAGAAATAGAGGAACCCATAGGTTGCCCACACCCCATACTCCATCTGGAGCAGCAGCGTCCAACGGTCATGGGCGGATTCTTCTGCCCGCTGACGAACCTCTTTTGGAACCTCACCCCAACCATTGCCCAAATTGTAGCCTTGGGCTACCATATCACATTCGGCAAACATACTGTGCTGGATCAAATCGGGCCAACCCAGCAGCCGGGAATTGACCTCCGAGTCTTCGCCGACCAGTTTTTCCCAGGCTGCATCGAAAGCGTCACCATCTTCATCCGGGAACACTTTGCTGAAGTCCTCCCAAGAAGGATAGGAGCATATTGAGTCCATCTTGATGCCCATAGGAAGACTGATATCATCTTCCATATCCGCTGGAAAGTCTGCAGTGGACAGCACCGAAAGATCCTCAAACCAATAGACGCGAGCGCAGCCCTTGTCCTTGGGGTCATAGCCCCAGGGCTGAGAATTACTTTCATAGAAGAAGGAAAGCAGGCCGTGATCGGGCAGAAGGTGTTCCTTGTCGAACGGAGCCAGATCCGCACAGGCAAACTGAGCCAGGAAAGAGAGGGGGCGCTCCTTCACCACATTCTTATGGTCCTCGCCCTCATAAGTCGGCCAAACGAAGTCCGGCGGCACATCCGGGTTTCCGCCGAAGCGGGAGGCTCCCAGATCCCGTCTACCTTCGCTGAAACATTCTTCCAGTTGAATGCTGTTTTTACCCAACGACTCCAGTTTTTCTATTATGTTCATGTCAATTCCTCCATGTTGAATTACCGGTTTTGCTCGTCTCCGGTCTGATTTTGGCATAGATACAGAACAATAGCAAGAAGTACAAATACAAAATTATATTGGATTAATGCAAATGGCTGTTTCAATTTCGCCGGCAATCACGGTACTTAATGCCGAATCATCTCAATGCGCTCCACTTCACAAAATGTCCGCAATGAGCATCCGCCCGCTCGTGATTGCGGCTTGCGCGGCCGCTGTCGCCATAGCACGGGCCGCACAAATCATCCGTGTCATAAGTGACTGCGCTGCCGGCTCTGTTAACCTCCCGGCTCCCGCCCCAATATTCACAGGTGGCACATTTTTTCTGGTTATAGGAATAAGTATGTTCCATTTTTAAACGCTCCTTTCGTCTGTTTTCATCAGTATAACACGGCTCTTTTGAAAACTTAAATTAAATTCCAGTTTTTTAAAATTTTTTATTGGCTGATTGCACCTGTAACAGTGGACGGTAATGTTTCTATGGGCACTGTCGGGATCATTTTGCAACTCGCTCAAGCTCCTGCCACACCTTAACCATAGCATAGGTATCCAGTTCGCAGTACTTCAGCAGATTGTGCCGGGCCTTTGCCTGTTCCTCCGGGGGCATGAACTCAATTTTGGGGAAGATGTCCATGGCCTCGCCGCCATTGTGAACGCCTTCCAGATTGTGATAATCCAGGCTGGGATCATCGGGAAAAATAGCCGGCAGCACACTCTTGATGGAAAAAGAGCCGCCCATGGCTCGGTTATAGTAGTAGCCGGACTGAAACGGAACCAGCAGGTCAACGATGTTGTCTCGGATATTCAGAAGATGCTCCGCCAAATCGAGGAAAAGTGCCGCCAGTTCCCGGATCCTTGTGCACTCGAAGGCTTTGTTATACGCCGTTACGCAGGTGTTCATGGGGATATCCGCACACAACCGTTCGGCAAGAGCTCTTCTGGGGTCGGGACCGGATTCTGCCAGAAACTCCTTGTGCTTCAGTTCTCCCCCCTCGCACTCGATATAGTGCAGAGAATACTGAAACGGGATCTGCGCATAAGGCTTGGTGCCGACAAATTTTGGGATCACCGGCTGCATGGTTTCAAAATCCAGAAAATATAGTGGGTAGGAGAGACTGCCGAGAAAAAAACGGATATTCTCTTTTTCTATGTAAGTCCCTTTGTCCTGCAGCGCAAACTCGATCTGCCGGAGCTGCTTGTCGTTTGTGATAGTCGGGCATCTGAGGAGATCCTCATAGGAAATGATCCCCTGCCGATAGAACTTGATCTTCTTAGAAAATTGCATCCGATAGAGGTCGAAAACAGACGGCTGTGGAAGGTGTCTGCTACAGTATTTCCAAAAACTGCAGAGATAGGGCTTCTTGCAGCCGGCGAATAGGTCGATTTTCGGCTCATTCGGCGAAAGAAGCAGTCTTTCGGCAACGAGGAGATTTGTCTCAATCTTTTCCCACTCAACAGCCACGGCCTCTGCCACATCCGATACGGTGAAAAGCTTGTGGATGTCCAGTGTGCCGTCAAACACATAGTCGCCGTTCAGGCAGACGAGATAGACGCCGCTGACCTTGACCCCGCAGTTTTCCAGCACATATTTTTGGTAGGCAATGTCGGCAATATACACCGGCTTGTCATCAGAGTCCCCGCCGTGCTTGGAGGAGCTTTTCACTTCATAAATCGCCCATCCATCACCGTCTTTGCGCAGAATATCCACCGCACAGTAAATACCGTTGTATTTGAAGGACGCTTCGCAGATGACAGGCGTTCCCTTCTCCATTTCACGGCGGGTGTTCTCCATCATTTTTTTGAGATCCGGATTTTCGCCGGTGTAGGCGGTAATGTCCACAAAATCCCCATATAGACTTCTCGCCAGAGCCCCCACTTCGTTGCCGGCCTCCATGCGGGCGAGTACACTGCTATCCAGCCGAGAGGTCTCTGGTTTGTATTTTCTCAGCCAGGCAATTTTCGGGCATTGCCACAGACCACAATATTTGGATTTTGACAAATATACCATCGCGTATCCCTCCGGAATATAGACAATATTCAGGTAATATATTTGGATGGTATCACGAAAAGCAGGAATTTTCAAGGATAATTGGGGAACTACAGGAAATCAATGTTGGGATGGGATGCTGTTTATATCGGAGGACTTGCAGTCTTCAGCGGACTATAGCTGGCGGGACAGCTCCGGCAGTTCAATGGGTGGGCATGAATGGATTATAGGAATATATTCGGTTTGTTCCCACTGCAAATTTTTTTAGGAATTGTGCTATATAAACATTTTGCAAAACATTTTAAAACGTTTTGCATCGAATCCTCCAAAGGAGATTAACATTATGGATATGTACTTTTCTGCAAGAACGCATTTAAGCTATTCCTGTCCCTCAAAGCGAAAAAGCATTAAAAGCGAAAAAGTATTAAAAGTTCATTGACGAACAAGCGTTCCGTATTGTATAATCTATATGCTCTCATTAGAGAGCCACAATTGAATATCTGAGTGAAACACAAGGCAGCCGTCGAAAGAGATTGCGGCTGCGCCGTTCCTGTTGCAGCGTCTGCCTGCGGGACGGAAAAAGCAGACACTGAAGGTTTCTGAATTTCAGAGCCGGTACATAGTTTCATCAAAGATATAGCGAGAGATTTTCTCCCGCTGATTTGATGTGCTGTGTACCGGCTCTTTTTGTCGTTGTAGCCGCCGTTCACAAAAAGTTTACAAAATTCTTTCGTGCAAACGGCAAAAAAGTTCCCAGTTGATTATTGAGGGGGTTAATAAATGAGCCTTCTCGCTGCCTACCAATTGAGGGGCAAATTGAAAACTGAATGACCGTCCGAATGGGATATGATTCTGCCACGACCTCCCCGATGGGGGCAAGCAGAACAACGCTGCGGTGAGATTCCGGGGCAGGAATAGAAAAACGACATTCGGAGAAAACGGCAAACAATCCGCAAATTTTTCAAGAAACAGTTCCGTTTTACACCCGTGATTTCTCCTATTTGTGGGGAAGCTGCTTTACGGTCAAGACCTCCGCTTTTTGCAGATTTCTCCTTGCAAAAGAGCCTGACAATACGGACATCGTTTGCGGCGCTTCCATTGAGAAATCCGTAAATTCTGTCAGTCTTGAACGGGACTTTTTCCGGTAAAAACGGGCCTTCTACAAATGCGATCCGAAATGAGGTGAAATTCAAAATGATTACAGGAATCAAGAAGAAAAACAAGCTGACCGAGATATGGTTTGACGAAACCGGCAGCGCTGTCACCATCCGTACTTACAACACCGACCTGAAAAATCGATTGGCGGCCTATGCGGTAAAATATCCCGCCCACTGCCGCCTGACGGACGATGACGAGTGCGGCTGCCTGACCTTTGAGGTAGACCGCCGACGATTCTCCGTCCGACTGACCGCTCCCTATTCCGAGGACAGGCGAAGCAAAGCCAAGGAGACGATGACTGCCATTAATCGGCGAAGACAGAAGGACAATTTCAAGAAGCTGCTATGACCGAGAGTTGCCGTCCACAGGAATAACGAGCATCGGATTGTGGCCCCCACAATCCGGATCCGCAGCCTTGCGGCGTGCGGACCTCTCAGGGCGTGCCGCCCTGAAGCCCTGCTAAGAAAGCAAAATTGACTGAAGGAGATGACAAAATGAAGGAAGAAAAAGTGCGTATCAGAGTACGCCTGGCCGAAGAAGAAAAAGAGAAATTAGAGCGAAACAGCGCTCTATGTGGTCTGTCCCAAAGCGAGTATATCCGCCAGCTCTGCCGGGGCATTCACCCGAAACCAAAACCCCCGGATGTGTTTTGGCAGCTGATGGACGAGCTATACAAGGCTCATTCCGACCTGAAAAAATGTGCCAAGTACGAACCGTCCGCCCTTGAACTCTGCACCGAGATCGAACGGCTGGTGCTGGACTTGCAGGAGGTGATCTGATGGCAACGACTTCTCTATGGCACATCGAAGGCCGATTGAAGGACCTCATCGATTATGTGGAGAACCCGGAAAAGACGGCGGCGAAAGCACCGGAGCTGCAAGACCTATACAATGTGTTTTCCTATGTCCAGCGCCCGGAGGCCACACAGGAGGGCGAGTATGTCACCGCCCTCAACTGCCTGAAGGAAACGGCGCTGCAGCAGATGATCCTCACCAAGAAACGCTACGGCAAGACGGATGGATATATCGCTTGGCACGGCTACCAGAGCTTCAAGCCGGAGGAGGTCACACCGCAGCTTGCCCACGAGATTGGCGTAAAGCTGGCAAAGGAAATGTGGGGCGACCGCTTTGAGATCATCGTCACCACCCATCTAGACAAGGAACATCTACACTGCCATTTCTGCTTTAATTCCGTTTCCTTTCGGGATGGCGGCAAGTACAACTATTCCAAGGCCGAGCGAAAGCGAATGATGGAAATCTCCGACCGGCTGTGCCGGGAGTATGGCTTATCCGTCATTGAAAAGCCCCGCAAAGCACCCTCCCGTCCGGTATGGCTGGATGAGAAAAGCGGCAAGCCCACCCGCTACAATGTCTACCGTGCCGATGTACGGGAGGCGATGGATTTCAGCCGCACGCCCTACTATATGGAGGACTATCTCCGGCGCAAGGGGTATATCACCGACTTTACGGGCAGGCACTGGAAGATACGCTTGCCCCAATATGAGCACTTTACAAGGCTGGACACTCTGGATGAAAGGTGGACGCCGGAGAACATACGCCGCTCTATGGGCAGGTATGCCACCTTCGGCAATCGCAGGGCGTATATCAGTTATCCGCCCCAAATGCCACAGGAGCTTTCGGATTGGTTTCAGCCGTTCCATAAGACCGGTCATATCTACAAGCTGTACCTACACTATTGCTATCTGCTGGGGTACTTACCGAAGCATACCGACTACAAACCCACCAGTCCATACCTGAAAGAGGACTTGCGAAAGCTGGACGAGCTGTCCCAGCAGGTGCGGTATATGAGTAAATACAGCATCGAAACCTTTGACGATCTGTACGCAGACCGGGAGAAAATCCAGCGGAATATGGATGCCCTCATTACCCGCCGCACCAAGCTGCAAAACAGGATACGCCGTGCCGTACCTGCCGAAAAGGAAACACTGCGGCAGGAAAAGGCAGGCGTGACAGATCAGATCACCGCCCTGCGAAAGCAGCTAAAGCTGAATAAGGCCATTGAGGTGCGTTCCGCCAAAATACAGGAAAAGACGGATTTGCTCTATGCCAACGAATACCGTGCCAAGGAAGCACAGCAGCAAAAGAAAGCGCAGAGAAGGGAGCGTGACCCACGATGACAGCAGATAACGAAATCTATACACAGCTTGAGCGCATTACAGACCACCTTGCAACGATGACCAAGCAGGAGCGCATAGCGTGGTTTCGCAGAAGCGCCTATGTGCAGCCGCTGAATTTCCTCCGGGAGATCGACGGCACCACCTACGCCGTAAAAGCCTTTTTCAGCGAGGACGCAAGGGAGAACATCACCGAAAAGGTACAGCGCATCATCCTGAAAAGCGATGATAATAGCAAAGAGATTTGAAGTCACCGCATTAAAGCGTTGAAGTTTACGGCCGGATATGGTAGAATGGGCTTACCTACAAATTCGATCATATCCGGCTGTGGAAAGGAGAGCTATGACAAAACAACCGGATAAAATCACAGCCCTGTACTGCCGCCTGTCCCGTGACGATGAACAGGACGGCCTGTCAGGGTCTATCAAGAATCAGCAGACCATCCTCGAAAAGTACGCACAGGAAAACGGCTTCAAAAACACCCGTGTGTTCATTGACGACGGCTGGTCTGGTACGAACTTCGCAAGACCGGCGTTCACGGAAATTATGGAGTTGGCGGAAAAGGGCCTTATCGGCGCCCTGATCGTCAAGGACGAGGCTGTAATAATAGGACTAAAAACATTAAGGCTCAAAAAGTGCTGAAAATACGGCGTTTTTGAGCCTTATCACATAAATAAGCGCAAATAGTACATAGCGCGTCTGTTACCCAAAGTGGCGCTTGGGTCGGCAGGCGCGCTATTTCTATGCCCTGATGCGGGCGAAGGAGGTGTTATTGTGAAAGCATATGGGAAGTCGTGGGGCTACAACGTATATGACTGCCGGTACTGCCTGTACCGGAAAGGGAAGCTAAAGGGCTGCGTCTACCCGGACGGCTGCTGCTGTCCCGTCCCGCAGAAGCCCGAAAGACGGAACGGCATAGAACAAGTTTACGAAGCAGCTGCGGACAGCGCCGCTCCCGTTTCGGAGTGCGAGGGCTGTCCCTACGGAAGGGCTGCCCCCTGCATCGGATGGTGTACCAAAGAGGTCATGCGCGCCGCAGGGCTTCCAAAGGAGCGTGACAGAAGCCATGTATGACTATTTCTACGGTGCGGAAGCGGAACAGTTCTTCTTTTACCGCATCCCCAAGGTGCTGTTCACGGAGGAACGGTTCAGAAGCGTTTCCGCAGAAGCCAAGGTGCTCTACGGTCTGCTCCTTGACCGTATGAGCCTGAGCTGCAAGAACGGCTGGCTGGATAAAGAAGGACGTGTGTATATCATCTTCACCATCGAGGAGGTCATGACCGCCCTGGGCTGCGCCGACCAAAAGGCCGGAAAGCTGCTGCATGAGCTGGAGAGCAAAAGCAGATGGTGCAGGAGCTGTCCGAGCGCGCCGCAAGGGTACACGCCCAGCTTGTAGACCCAAGCACCGACAATATGCTCAAGATCACATCGGACGGGCGCAAGCTGGGCCTTGACCAGCGGGTAATCAACCCCGATCTGCCGGACGACCCGAACAGCAAGGTCAATCGCTGCGTGGACAACATCCACCGCATCTGGCAGGACGGGCAGGCGGACAGGCTGACCCAGCTCGTGTTCTGCGATTTGTCCACCCCAAAAACCGGCGCGACCGGAGCGAAGGCGGCAAAGACGGCGGGCGGGAATCTGGACAGCCCGGAGCTTCACGCCGTCGAGCGGCTGATCGACAAGGAAACCCCCGACGAACCCGGCTTCACGGTATATGACGACATCCGGGAAAAGCTCGTAGCCAGAGGAATACCCCGCGAGCAGATCGCATTCATCCATGAAGCCAACACCGAGACGCGGAAGAAGGAGCTGTTTGCAAAAGTCCGCTCCGGTCAGGTGCGTGTGCTCATGGGCAGCACCTTCAAAATGGGCGCGGGCATGAACGTGCAGGATCGGCTCGTGGCGCTCCACGACCTCGACTGCCCGTGGCGGCCGGGCGATCTGGAGCAGCGCAGCGGGCGCATCATCCGGCAGGGCAACCGCAATAAGGAGGTTCATATTTACCGTTACGTCACGGAATCCACCTTCGACGCCTACCTCTGGCAGACGGTAGAAAATAAGCAGAAGTTCATATCCCAGATCATGACCTCAAAATCCCCTGTTCGCTCCTGCGAGGACGTGGACGAGACCGCCCTTTCCTATGCGGAGATCAAGGCGCTGTGCGCCGGAGACAAGAGAATTAAAGAGAAGATGGACTTGGATGTGGACGTTGCCCGCCTGAAGCTTATGAAGGCCAGCCATCAGAGCCAGCAGTTCCGTCTGGAGGACAATCTGCTCAGGCATTTCCCCGAACAGATCCGGCAGAACGAGAGCTTCGTGGAGGGCTTCACCGCCGATATGCAGACGCTCGCCGGGCATCCGCACCCTGTGGACGGCTTTGCGGGCATGGAGGTCAAGGGCGACCTTCTCACCGACAAGGACAACGCAGGCGCTGCCATTCTGGAAGCCTTCAAGGACGCAAAGGGCATGGAGCCCGTTCCCATCGGCAGCTACCGGGGCTTTTCTATGTCCCTGACGGTGGAGGACTTCGGGCGGGACTTTATTCTCACCCTCAAGGGCAAAATGAACCACCGCGTGACGCTGGGCAAGGACGCGCGGGGCAACCTCACCCGTATTGACAACGCCCTGAACGCCATGCCGGACAGATTGCAGAATGTCAGAAACACGCTGGACGCGCTCACCGCGCAGATGGAGACGGCAAAGGCGGAGCTGGGCAAGCCCTTCCCCCAGGAGGATGAACTGCGGACAAAATCCGCGCGGCTTGCGGAGCTGAACGCCGAGCTGAACATCGACGACCGCACGCCCATGGAGCAGATGGCGGAGGACGCGCCCGCCGTGCAGAGCGCAAAGGCGGAGCGTCCCTCCGTGCTGGCAAAGCTGAAAGCGCCGCTGTCCCAGCCCTGCGCCGAGGACAAAATCAGGCACAGGGGCAAGGAGGAACGCTAAAAAAACGGCGGCTCCGGCGAAAAACGGATTTTGTCGGAGCCGCTTCACTACAGCTTAATGAAAGGAAGGATGCACCAATATGAAGGATATTCCCGTTTACAGATTTCCCGCCGAGCACGCCCGTGAAAACGGCGATTTGGAGCTTTACCGCGCCTCCAACAAGGCCAATACCGCCTGCAAGGAGGCCATTGAGAAGGCGATCTCCGAGCATTATTGCGATAACATCCTGCACAGGGAAGCCGTCGCACAGGTGGCGGAGCAGTTCGGGCATGAGCGCATTTTATATGTGCTGGCGATTACCATCCGGCAGAAGGATTGGGACGCACGGTTCTCTGCGGACAACAAACAATGGGCAAAGACCGTTCCCGTCGCGGAGAACCCCGACGCATGGGGGACGGATCGGAACTGCTATCTGGCGGTGAACAGCCACAGCGGGCTGGTTGACCTGTTTACCACGCTGGCGCGGGAGGACGCAAGGGCGCATGAGCGCAAGCCCTCGGTACTCGGCAGACTGAAAAGCAGACCGCCCGAAGCGGCGGCGGGGGCAGTCAAAAAGACAAAGGAGCCGTCCCTGTGAGCGCGCAGTTCATGCGTCGGAGCATCCGCATCTCCGTTCGCCTGACGGAGGAGGAGCACCGGCTGCTGAAGAAAAAGATGGCGCGGATCGGCGTTACCAATCAGGAGGCGTTCCTGCGGAAGATGGCGCTGGACGGGCTGGTGATCAAGCTGGATCTGCCTGAGCTGAAGCAGATGATCTCTCTCCTGCGCTACACGAGCAACAACATCAACCAGATCGCCAAACGGCTCAACGAGAGCGGCAGAGCCTACGAAACCTGTAGCCATATGCAGGTTGTCCTGATTCAGCCCGTATGCGTCCGTCACCACGCAGGGTATAAGCGTGGTGTCGATTGTTTTCTCCAGCGCAGCTTCCTGCCGTGCCGCCAGCATACAGAGTACCATAGCTGCTCCAGTTTCAAGCAATGCTATAAGTATTAGAAGGATTGTCCAGCGTTTTCGCCGCATCATTGCGGAGATTATCGCTTGCCACATACTCATCTTTGCCTTCTCCTGTTCTTTCCAGTTTGCATAAGGGGTATATTTGAAAGCAGTTTTGCACACAGCAATGACGATGAAGCAAGCAGTAGAAACGCCGCAGCAGCAGAGCCAATGATTACAAGCGGATCGGGGGCAAGGGCGCGTGCAAGTGCTTTTTCCGTGATTATTGAGAACAGTACAGCAGAAAGACCTGCGCCAAGAATGACGGCCAATGCATCGATCATAAGGAAAGCGCCCAACGCTTGTCTGGTCACGACTTTGCGGTCGATGCCGAGTATACGCATGGTCTTAGCCAATGGTGCAAAGCGCCGCATCGTGAGGAAATGTGCAAGAGCAGATGCAACGATCAATGCAGCAACGCCAGTCCAAAGGAGCTGCCGTCCGTTTTGAAGCACAGCGTCCAAGCTGATCTCGGCAGCACGGAAGCTCTGATCGAAACACAGATAAGCATCTTTCTGTCCTGCTCGATCCATATATGCAAGGAACTGTTCTTTTGTCCCGTTTTTCAAAATCAATGAGGTCATCAACCGGTTAACCGGAATGCTTCCAAAGCTTTCATTTCCGGGGACGGATTTTTTTGGCACAAGAATCGTATCTGCACAAATCAACTGTTCGCCAAGGGAAAACTCCGGCGCGGAATAGATGCCTACGATCTCGTATTCACCCGTCACATTCATACAATCTTCAGGCAGGCATGGTCCGCGCGGTATGGCATCACCTGCATAGAATCCGGTATCGTAGAGGTCCAGTGTAAGCTTATCCCCGAGCTGATAATCATTGTATTGCGCGTATGCTGCACTGACCATGCAGACATTGCTTCCTTCGGCATAGTCTGTTGCATCGAAGAAGCGTCCCTCTATCAGACCCGCTATTCCTGTGTTGAAAACATACATACTCTGTACATTATCTGAAAGAATCACCGTTGCACTGCTCTGGTTGACATGACACAGCGGTATGATTTCCTCACGCCATACTTGCCCTTCGTTGCCTGCGAGAAATTCCTCCCAAGAACCGCTGTATTCTGCCCAGCGTGGAAGCATTTCTTCATTCGGATAGTAATATGGTGTTCCATCATCCATATAATCGCGCTTTACTTGCAGCGCATCGTCATAAATCCTTTCGAAATCAGGACTTGTGACTACTGTCCCGGTGAGATGCAAAAATTTTCTTGTCTCATCAAGGAGGTAGAAATATCGTCCGGAATCCAGAATTCTTCCTGTAATAACCGATGTCGGAGTTTTAATGGTATCGACAGGATAATCATGATAGAATCCATAGATCAGATAGGTCCTCCCTTGCTGAAACGGGATTTCCCCATTGGGGGTAAACAGCGTTCCGTATATACGCATTGTTGCCGGAGCCGGGACGGTTGCTTTAACTTGATGCGCCTCGACGCCGTGCTCATGTGCATTGACCAGTGCGGTATTATCATAAATGTCAGGGTAGCCGTCCGCGAGTGAAATGACATCGATAATTTCTGTTTCAACCAAATAATAAGCCGTGGAGCTAGGATCAATTAGGGTAGCATCTTTATCCGTGCTTGGCATCTCACTTTTTACACATTTGACCGCAAAAATGGCCATATTGTAGCATGGATTGTCAAAATAAGCGTTATAATCCATCACGTTCCTATACCCGGACGAAATAGCCTTACTTCCCATGACCTCTGCGCCGAGGATATATCTATAATCTACATCCTCCACAAAGCCACTTTTCATTGCTGTCTCGTGTGCCAAATAGTGCGGAATACTCGGTTCATCCTTTGCCATGCCGTTTTCCCTCTCCTCCCATGTATACTGCCTTCTATCGGGGGGAACAGCAATGGTAACGTATTCGTTGCTGATCCCCACACTCTGCCTATGGGCACTCGCCAACATGGCTGCTCCAATCACGTTTAGAGAGACTGCAAACAATAGCAGCAGCGAGAGCATGATGGGAAACAAGGGCCTCTTTTTATACAAAACAAGGAAAGATTTCATATTTATCATCACTCTGTAAATGTTCCTTTGTGTGGCACCAACGGAATTTGACGCCACACAGTATGATTAATAGTTAAACAGGAAGAACGGTGCAGCCTCCCGTATGAGGTCCAGCGGGGCATCTTATTTGCCTAATTGTTTCATTACCTCCGCACGGGCGGCAATAATAGTGGTGCGTTTGCCATGTCCCATTGCATTCGGCTGCATAGATACTTGGCGTAGCGTGCGCCTCAAGAGCCCCATAAGTATACATCGATGCAGTCTGATTGCAGCTTGTGCATATGCCGCTGTGTTTATATTGCATTTTGTGCCCATTACTGCCAACGGATACATAGCCGTCAGGATTGGTTTCATAGACAATAATCTCCGGATGACTGCATCCTCTTGTCTGCTCTGCCTGTGTGTGTTCTTCTGCGTGCAAATCGCTTTCTAAAGCAAATGCCTGCATGGGAACCGTTAAAAGGCATAGCACCACAACAAGGAAAAGGGAAACGAACTTTTTCATGTCAATAACCTCCTTATGATTCGATTTCGTTGCTTTGTCGCAGGACAAATCTGCGACCCCCACTGAGGAAATCCCTCTGGTGCTTATACAACGCATCAGCTGCGGAAACAGGTTACAGCCTTTTGTAAAAAAATGACGGGGCCGCTGCAAACAAATCGGCAGCGGCCCCGCATGGCCTGCGAGGTTATGGATGTTGAACGGAGTTCACCAGGCGGAGCACTCGCTCCCGATCCAGGCTTCCGTATACGGTGAGATCGAATGCGTACTCATCCTGCTGCCACAGGGCAACCATGCAGCCATCGGCTTCATAGAGGGTCACGGTGACGCCGGACAGGTCGATTTCGGTAAGCGTTCCGTGCTGGGTATCTATGTCAATCCAATAATCCGCTCCTACGCTCTGTGACAGTATAATCTCCTCTCCATCCTCATTTCGGTACACCACAGTGAAGCTCGCATCATTATCCACGGTATAGACCGCCTCAAATCCATCGGGCAGTTCCGTCAGAGTATAACGCTCCGCGATTCGGTCAGCTCCGGCGTTTCCGGTAAAAAAGCGAACGCAGTTCTCATAGGTCTCCTTGAAGAAGGTCGCCACAGGCTCCCGAATGGCCGGAATGCTGCAAGCAGTCAGGGCAATTAGCATCATGGCAATACCCGCTGCCGCAGCCCGCTTGGAGGCCGTGCTTGTCATACGCCAGAGCCAGCTTTTCTCAGCCTTGGTAAGCCGATTCATCCTGCGGGTAAAGCGAGGCGAGAACGTGTAGGTGATATCGCCATCGCTTTGCGGTATACCTGCAAATTCTCGGGAGGCGGCCTCCCGAAGGGCTGTTTTTAACAAGTTATCGGTCATATCTTTTCCTCCTCCAATAGCTGCTTTTGCAAAAGCTTTTTTCCGCGAACCAGCCGCTGCTTTGCTGTTGCTGTCTTACAATTTAGCAGGCTTGCCGTCTCCGGTATGGACAGCTCCAGCACGAAGTGGGCATACAGGGCGTCCCTGTAGATGTCATCCAGTGACGCAATGACCTGAAGGATGCGGTCATATGCCATGCCGTTGCTGATCATGTCCACAATCTGGTCATCTGACAGCTCCACTATGCTTTTCAGTGCATCCTCCCGTTCCGCATTCATGACAGTCCGCTGACGCTGCTGCTTGCGTAAATGATCGATAGCCTGATGCTTAGTTGCCTTCAACAGATAGTTTCTTACATCCGCCGCCTCCTGGATGCTGCCAATTTTCTGCATTTGACTTTTTGCAATCTTCAGAAAAACATCGTGGACAGCGTCCTCGGCATCGGAATCGTTGCTCAGCACGGCGCGGGCAACAAGAAACATCTGCTTCCGGTAGGTGATGTATATTTCCTCAAATAGACGGCGGTGTATTTCGTCGTCTATAAAGCTCATGTATAGAACCAGCATATATTCTCCTTCCTCTCAAGGAGCCCTCAACCATGTAACGATGGAAAAAGGCAAATAGGTTACATCAAAGGTCAATTGTTTTATTGGCAACGGTCATACATCTGATCCACTGCTCCTTTTGCTTGGAAAGGTATATCCGCTCCTTTCCGGTTATATGATAGACTTTTCGACCCCTTTCATTTATGGGAACAAGGCCTGGGCAATATAACCGTTGTTTTCCAGCGTTTGCAGCAACGGATACAGCGTTCAGGTTTCATCTCGATTTCAACGTTGGTAGCATCAATGAGCTTTTAATGATTTGAAACCCATACATTTTCTCCTTGCTCAAAAGATGAAGAACAAGGAAGTCAAAGCGTCTGCTCATAGCAGCTCCTTTCCTGCGCAGTGTAGATTTTCTGCTGTGGAAATTATAGCATATATCCTGTAGTTTTCAATTGTTGCAAACCTTTTTTGAAAAAGCTGTAACCTGTTTCAGGTTTCGAATCGTTGTATAGTTATACATATGATATAAAGGGGTTGTAGTATCCGATTAAATTCGAAGATAGTTAGAAACAATAGTTAAGGAGGTACAAAAGTGAATTTTGGTTTAATTAAGCAGATTAAGCTTCCGTTGGCTGTTAGCGCATCGGGAGTGGCGTCATTAGCCAATAATAATAACAATCACAACTACAATAAAAATTAGTGGTTTTAGGTCGAGGATGAATGCTTTATATCTTCTGTTTGTTGAAGAAACAAAGCATTTGAATGGAAATGGGAGACTACAACCTCTTATTAGTATTCAGAATACGAAAGTGATGGTATAAAGCTATGAAGCTCAAGAGGATTCTTCTGTTGTTGAGAAAGTGCTACCCAAACATCAGACCATTTATGAGGCAAAACATTGCATTTATCCTTTTAACAGAGTGTGTGGTAGCACTAACGCTTATAGTGCCGTTAATTATTCGATTTTTAATAGATGATGTTTTAGGCGCAAATCAGTGGGATAGGTTCACTGAGTTTGTGATTTTCATGGGGCTCGCCATTATTATATCAAGGATGTTAAGCATTGCAACTAATATTCTGTATAATCGTTTTTCTGCAAATATTGAAGCTAAAGCACGAGACTCCCTCTTTTCTTGCATAATAAAAAAGGATCTGGAGTTCTTTAACTCCACTGGTGACGGAGAAATAGTTGATAGACTAATGCGATCTCCAGAGCAGCTTCATACAATTCCATCTATCTATTTAGAAAGATTAATTTCCTCTGGTGGAACGATAGTAATTGTTTTTGTGATCTTGTTTACCATCCATCCTGTCATGGCGCTTTTCTCGCTTATTGCTGTTCCGGCCTTCATTATTATCTATATGAAAACAAGGGAACGCTTTTTCACTCAGGTTCAAAAGGCTCGTGAAGAAAGCGGAAAACTCACTGATTTTTATATGAGTACAATTCGAAGCATTAAACAGGTAAAAACATCTGTTCAGAGGACTATGAAAAAGAAGCAGGAGAAAAAAGGAACAAGGTAATTAAGAGATTGAGCTTAAAATATGCTATTACTGGAGCTTTTGTAACGAATGGGGTACAGATTGTCACCCAGTTCAACCAGCTTGGTGTCCTTATTTATGGAGCACAGCTAATTCAACGTGGGCAAATGACTATTGGAGCATTGGTTGCATACTACTCGTATCTTGAATTATTATATCAACCGTTTATTAGCATCATTCAAACGCTTAATGATATGAATGAATCACTAGTTGGAATTGAACGATACATAGAGTACTATAACAACGACAATGAAGAGTATGTTGGCGAAAATGGTGTTGCTTCTATTTGTTCCCCCAGCATTACGTTTTCAAACGTTAGTTTTTCATACGGAACTCATGATGTCCTAAAAAACGTTAACATCCAAATAGACGCTCATGAAAAAGTACTGTTAGTAGGAAAAAGCGGCATCGGAAAATCAACCATCGTTTCACTAATCAAGCGGTTTTTTCCATGCTCCAGCGGAAGCATAGAGATCGGGGGTGTGAATGTTAATCAGTATAATTTGAAAGCATTAAGAAAAAGCATAGCTTATATTACCCAAGAGGATCTATTTTTCCCAGCAAGTATTCGAGAGAATTTTATTAGAATCGATCCGGATATTCCGGACTATAAAATCGAAGAAATACTCAAAAAAGTTGAGCTTTATGATGATATTTTTAGTCCCGGGAAAAACGGTTTAGATACATCACTTAAAAAGAATGCAGTTACGTTTTCTGGCGGTCAACGACGACGTCTAAGTTTAGCAATGATATTTGCTTGTGCAGCTCCTATTGTTATTCTTGACGAGCCTTTTGTGGGGATAGACAAAAGAACTCAAGAAAGACTTTGGGTAAACATAAAAGAAGAATTGAGGAACAAAACGGTTATTATCATTGAACACAATTTTTCTGACACCCAGTATTTTCAAAAAGTTTTTGTAATAACTGGGTACGGTAAAGTGGAGAGGACTAAATAGAAAAACAGGAGGTTCCGTTATTATGAAAACTAAACTTGTGTTTCCAGGGTTCTGGACTTGTAATCACATCAGTTAGCAGGATGCCGCAGATAAGCTTGGAGGACAACATGGCACTCACAAACCGCACACTCATCATATTCAAATATCTCTGGGAGACCACGGACGAAGCGCTCCCGGTCTCCCTTGCGGATATTTCTGCGGTTCTAAAGCAATATGAGATTACCGCCGATCCAAGAACACTCCGCAAAGACATCGAACAGCTGATAGAGTTCGGCGTGGATATTGTCAAAGACCGCAGGGTTCAGAACCTCTACCATGTGGCGACCCGTCACTTTGAAGCGCCGGAGGTCAAGCTGCTGATTGATGCGGTGCAGTCCGCCCGCTTCATTACTCCGAAGAAGAGCAGAGAGCTGGTCAAACGCCTGACTGCCTTTGCCGCTCCGGGCGACGCCGCACTGCTTAAAAGGCATCTGTACATCGACAGCCGGGTAAAGGCTGTCAATGAGAGCGTCTACATCAGCGTAGACCGAATCCAGACTGCCATCGCGGAGCGAAAGAAAATCTCCTTCCGCTACTTCGATTACTCCCCCGCCAAAGAGCGCATCCACCGGCATGACGGACAGCTTTACTCCGTTTCCCCATATGCCTTGCTCTGGAACAACGATGTTTACTATCTCGTAGGCTTCCACGACCATCGGCAGCAGATTGCAAAGTTCCGAGTAGACCGAATCGACGGCTTGAAGGTCACGCAGAAAGCCGCCGTACAGAAGCCGAAGGATTTCGATGTGTCGGCGTATTTCACGCAGGAGTTTTCCATGCTCACCGGCAGGGCGTGTCGGGTCACGCTGCTGTGTGAAAACATCCTCATGAACAGTATCATCGACCGCTTCGGGGAGGATGTTCCCTCGCAGGTCGTGGACGAGGCTCATTTCAGCGTGGAGGCAACGGTCAATCTCAGCAGCAATTTCTACGGCTGGGTATTCGCCTCAGGCGGAAAGATGAAGATCACAGCGCCGCAGGAGGCCGTGGAAGGCTTTTGCAGGATGCTGGAGAGCTTCAGCGAACGGTAATCAGCCGCTGAAATGCCCTCTTATATGGCTGCCAGGTTAAATATTGAGGATTTTTTGCGGAAGGTGTGCATCTGATTGCACACCTTCTTTTTTCCCCTTGATTTTCTCCGAGTTATGTGTATAATAGAGCTATCAGGAACTATTGTTCCAGATAAGGAGATCATACACCATGAGACGCAAGAGCGAGGAGCTTATGCTCCGCATCCGGGAGTACATCGAAGGTTACTTCGAGCGGTATTCCTCTACCCCTACCGTTCGGGAGATCGCCGGAGCCATGAAGATCGCGGTTTCCTCCGCACACAGATACCTTGTAGCAATGGCGGAGAAGGATATGGTTTTCTACGAAAACGGCACGCTCTCCACGCCGAGGATCCGGAGGATGAATCCGGCGGTGAGCCCCGCCGCCATTGTGGGAACTATCCCCTGCGGCTCGCCGGAGGAAAAGGAAGCCCAGGTGGAGGAATACCTGCCCCTGTCCGTGTCCTTCTTCGGCAAGGGAGACTTCTACGCCCTCCGCGCCTCCGGCAGCTCCATGACGGGGGCGCAGATTGACGATGGGGATTTGGTTATCATCCGGCAACAGCACACCGCCCAGGTCGGAGAGATCGTCGTTGCCCTCACCGACGAGGACAAGAACACGCTGAAGCGGCTCTTATATGACGATGACCGGCAGAGCTATTACCTCCACCCGGAGAACAAAGACATGGAGGATATCTATGTGTCCGGGCTTCGGGTACAGGGCGTAGCCACCCATGTGATCAAAGCCCTTTGACGGAGGTATTGCCCATGCAGAAAAAATATGTGTCCGTCAGCGCGGAGGTGGATACGGACGGCGTGATCCGCCCGCTTCTCATCCGCTGGCATGACGGCAGACAGTGGGAGGTGACAAAGGTGCTTCATACCTGTACTGCTTCTCACGATGAGTTTGAAGGCGTCCGCTACACCGTCAAGATCGGTCGTGCGGTAAGATATTTGTATCGGGAGGGTCAGCGCTGGTATGTTGACCGCTCCCCATAGGAGGTGTTTGTGAGACATGAGGATTTTTTCCTATGAGGAACTCGACGAATTGGGCGAGGGCTTGATCCGCCAATATCTTGGGAAGGAAGCGGAGCGCACCTGCTGCGTGGACATCGAGGGGTTCGTTACGGACTTTCTGAAGCTGCCCCTGCTGTACCGAAGCTTTGCCGAGGAGGACAGCGACAAGATCGGCTTCATTGCGGACGGCGTGACCCCTCTGCGCGTCTACGAGAACGGGGCCGTTGTCCGGCGCGTGTATCCCGGAGGAACCATCGTAATCGAGCGCTGCCTGCGGCAGGAGCACGAAAGCGGCAGGCGGCGCTTCACCATCAGCCACGAGTGCGCCCACTACATCATGGACAGGGCGGTTCCCAGCGCCGCCTTTCACCGTGAGTTTGACGGAGAACGTGCCTATACGCAGGAGGATTTCAAAAACCTGTTCAGCTTTCGGGAGACGCAGGTAGACCGCATGGGCGCAGCCCTTCTGATGCCCCGCTTCATGGTTCACAACGTAGCGCTCATGCACGGATGCACAGACCGCATCCCCGTATACGGGGACAACGTTCTGCGGACGGCGGACAAGCTCCTGATCAAACAGATGGCCAACGCCATGGGCGTCTCCTTCTCCGCCTTTCTCATTCGGCTGCGGGAGCTGGGCTGTCTGTGTTACCGCCCGCTTTCGGAGTACATCACGGAGGAAATGGGGCTGGGACGGGACGGTGGCGCAGGATGAGAAAAGCAAGCGCTCCCCGTAAGCTCTCGCCGGATGTGTCACGCAGGCTGTCCGATTCCCGCAGGCAATCCGCCGCGCTGACACTCCGGGAAATCTTCAAGGACACGCATCCCGCCATCATCGACCGGGAAACCTTCGCCTTGGTGCAGGAGCTTCGCAAGCACCGCCGCAGACCCACGAAAAGCGGCATCGTCAGCCCCTTTTCGGGCCTACTCTACTGCGCCGACTGTGGAGAGAAGCTGTATTACAGTGTCACAGGCAGCTACAAGCGAGAGCAGGCGTATTTCTTCTGCTCCTCCTACCGCAAGAATTCCGAGGTCTGCTCTGCCCACTATATCCGTGAGAAAGTGGTGGAGCAAATCGTCTTAGAGAGTATGCAGCGCATTCTCTTAAATGTGCAGGTGTTTGAAAAGGAGTTTGCGAGCAAGCAGATGGACTGCTACACGGAGGACAAGAAGAAGCTGCTTGCCGCCAAGCGCCGGGAGCTGGGCAAAGTGCAGAAACGCATTGCGGAGATTGATACCCTGATTCAGAAGATCTACGAGGACAACGCCAGTGGAAAGCTGTCTGACGAGCGCTATGCTACCCTGTCCCTGTAGCAGAAAACGCTGAAAGCAGCCGTTCCGGAGATGCAGGCCTATCTGGAAGCCGAAACGGATAAGACCGAGAGCTTGCAGCGGTTCATTCAGAAGGTGAAGCAAATCACGGAATTGAAAGCACTGACCCCTGAGCTGATCCACGAGTTTATGGATAAAATCGTGGTGTATGCGCCCAGATACCTCGACGGCAAGCGGGTGCAGCTTTTGGACATCTATTACAGCGGCGTGGGCATTCTGCACGAATTGACCCCGGAGGAAATGGAAGAAGCCTTCCAGCAGCACCTAACCGAGCGCAGCAAAGAAAAAACGGCGTAACCGCAAAGGCTACACCGTTTCAAGAAACATATTAAATTCAGATACAAAAGCCACCTTGGGGCACCTTCCTTACGGAGGGTGCCCCGAGGCCCGTCTCTTTTTGCTTTTTCACGCACCTTCCCCGCCATAAAAACTCAAGGTTGACTTTTGCGGAAAATACGCTAAGATGGAGGGTAGAAAGGGCACCCAATTCTGTTAAAAGTGTGTAGGAGGTCACCTGATATGAAATTCTCCAGCAAGGTCCAGAAATGCGGCCTGTCCCCCATGCGGAAGTTCCATCCCTACGCCGTGGCGGCACAGGCCAAGGGCAGAAAGATCTATCACCTGAACATCGGCCAGCCGGACATCGAGACTCCCAAGGCGTATTTCGAGGCCGTGCGGCATTTTGACCTGCCGGTGCTGGAGTATGCCCCCTCCCCCGGCATGCCGGTGCTCATCGACGCCATCCGGCATTACTATGACAAGCTGGACATGCACTTCGACGCCGGGGATATTCTCATCACCAACGGCGGCTCCGAGGCCCTGCAGATCGCCTTCAACTGCATTCTCGACGACGGCGACGAGATCCTGATTCCCGAGCCCTTCTATCCCAACTACAACACCATGGTGTGCACCTGCGGCGCGTCCATCCACCCCATTCCCACCAGCCCCCATGAGGGTTATCGCTATGCCGACCGGGCCCGCATCGAGGCCGAGATCAATGAGCACACCCGGGCCATCGTCTGCACCAACCCCGGCAATCCCACCGGCGTAGTACTGACGCCGGAGGAAATGCGCATGCTGGTGGACGTGGCCAAGGAGCACGGCCTGTTCATCATCGGCGACGAGGCGTACCGGGAGTTTGTCTACGCCGGGGAGCCTCTGCAGTCCATGGGTCAGTTTGCGGACGCGGCGGAAAACGTCATCGTCATCGACACCGTGTCCAAACGGTTCTCCGCCTGCGGCGCCCGCATCGGCTGCCTGATCACCCGGAACCGGGAGCTGATGGCCCACGCCATGAAGTATGCCCAGTGCCGCCTGTCGGTGCCCACCCTGGACCAGGTGGCCTCCGCCGCCCTGTACGACGTGGGCCCGGAGTATTTTGCCGCCGTGCGGGAGGAGTATAAGCGCCGCCGGGATACGGTGATGCAGAAGCTCCAGGCCATCCCCGGCGTCATCTGCGAGTGTCCCAAGGGGGCGTTCTACGTCATGGCCCACCTGCCGGTGGACGACGCCGACACCTTCCAGCGCTGGCTGCTGGAGGAGTTCGAGGACAACGGCGACACGGTGATGTTCGCCCCCGGCGAGCCCTTCTATGCCACCCCCGGCCGGGGCCGCAGCGAGATCCGCATCGCCTACGTGCTCAAGCAGGAGGACCTGGAGCGGGCCATGGACCTGCTGGCCCTGGGCATCCGGGCCTATAACGCAAGATAAAGCATCCCGATACGCAAAAAATCTGTTGCTGCGAGTCGGCCCACGGGCTGGCTCGCAGCAGCTTTAACCATAGCAGCGCATGGCTTGTGCCGGTCCGGCATCTGTACAGCGCCGGGCATGCTCGGAGATCGCTTCCTGCTTCTCCAAGGCGCACTGCCGTGAGTCCGTCCGCAGGCGGCTGCGGTCCTGCATCGGCTGTCCGACCTCTTTACAGGCGGGCTTTTTTGTAGTATTCTGGGTCATAGTTGACGCCTCCCTATTGATAGATTCCGTTTCCGGATGTCATGAATTATACATTCGGCGGGAAGCGGCGGCTATGTGGAATGGACGGGAACTTTTGCGATATCTTTGTGAAGGTATCACAAAGGAGAACCAGAAGAAGGAGCAGCTATGGACTTGAGCCATTTTGACCGATATCCCACTGTGGAGGAGCTTCTGAGGCTCCCGAGCTTCAGCTGCAGTCGAGTCTGCGGCGGCCATGCAGGACTTGACCGCCTTGTGCGGGGAGTCAACCTGACAGATACGCCGGACTATTCCCGCTGGCTCTCTGCCGGTGAACTGCTTATCACCACCGGCTTTTCCATTGCCGGGGATCAGCAGGCCGTTGATGCTCTGCTACCCACGGCGGAACGCTGCGGACTGTCCGGCGTCTGCATTAAGGCCGGCAGATATCTGCCGGATGTTATGCCTGCCGGGCTGGTGGAGGCGGCAGACCGGCTGTCCCTTCCGCTGATCGCGCTTCCGGCACAGGCGAGATTTTCGGACCTGGCCAGCGCCGTGTCCCAGGAGATTGCCCGGCGGCAGATTCCGGCCGAGCAGGAACGGAGAGAAGCGCTGTGCCTTGCCCAGCTGCTGAGCGCTCCGCTTTCCGACAGCGCCGCCCTGCAAACGGCTCGGGAGCTGGACATAAACCCCGAACAGCCACACATGATCCTGCGCCTGCACATCGAGGCAGCCGCATCGGAAAAACGCCGCCTGATGCACGAGGCGGTTCACTGCTTCCGACAGGCAGGTGTCCAGGTCTGGGCCGCTGTGCTGGATGGAGAGCTGGTGATCCTGCTGGCGTGTGGGGATGATCCTGCCGCAGAGGAGAGATTTTCCCGTATAGCGAAGATATTCGCCGCCGGATGCCCGGAGAGAAGCTCCTGCGGCATCGGGCGGCCATATGCCGGAATCTGCGGGCTGCTCCGGGCCGATGACAGCGCCCGCACGGCGCTGCAAATGGCCCGTGCGCAGGGGATTCCCTGCCTGACGGATGACCCGGCAGGGGTGGTGCGGATGATTGGCAGCGATTCGCCGGAGGCGGCCATTGCCTCCTATGTCCGGGATCACCTGGCGCCGATTTTTTGCCAGGAGTCCGGGCGGCGGCGCGAACTGCTGGACACGCTGGAATGCTGGTTTGTCTGCTTCGGCAACCAGCGGCAGATGGCCCAGCTGATGCACCTGCACTACAACACGGTTGCCTATCGCCTGCATCAGCTGTGGGGCATACTTCCCGGCGGACAGCCCGAGGGCGATGCAAGACTGGCCCTGCAAACGGCGCTGTATCTTTACAGGCAGAGGCCGGATATCTGCAAGCGGTCATAATAAATAGTGCATAGCAGACAAATCAGGCTGCAGGGCTTTTGTCCTCAAAGAACGCACCGCCAGGTGCGTTCTTTTTTCACAGGCACATACTCACCGGCCAGGCCAGCAGCACGGACACGGCGGCGTGGGCGGCCTTGGCCGCCAGATACGGCCCCATGGGCAGGTCCGTGCCGGACAGCACGGCGGCAGACTGCCCGTGGAC
>ULXA01032497.1_pt1 | contig 26187 bp, 20 predicted proteins | sample 1960861 | NCBI WGS metagenome assembly ULXA01 (sample SAMEA4835827, study PRJEB28245) | human gut metagenome | biome: gut microbiome; material: fecal sample | place: Denmark | collected 2008
TCGAAACGCGGGTAGTGTGAAAGGTTTGATTATAGTGGGACGCGAAGGTAGTAAGCCAATTATAAACAAATCAAAATTGTTGTATCGGCTGCGCCGATAGCGGACAGCCGCAAGGGCTGTCCCTACGAGCGGTCGGTAAAACAAGCCTTTTCAAAGATTTTGTGCCGCTCGCGCGGCGTCGGTGCGTCGAGTCGCCGCACCCTACAAAATACAAGACAATAAGTCACTACAAATTTTGCGGTCAAATAATATCCGCCCCTACCGCATATATTTGTTGCTTTGAGCGAAGCAAAACACCCTCTCAGTCTCGGCTTACGCCGAGCCAGCTCCCCTGCAGGGGAGCTTAAATAGTTTTTGCGACAAATCCGATTTGTCTCTCCGTATCTCCACATCGCGGCAAAACAAAACAGCCGCAGCAAAACAAATCGCTGCGGCTTGACTTTATATATTTTTTTACTCGCTGATTTTTCTGACTGTCTCCATGACATAGTCGCCGAATTCGCTGCAGGTGCAGCCGTCCTCGCGGCCTGTGATTTTGAGCTTCTTGTCCTCGTACATGCAGATGTCGAGCGCTCTCTCGAGCAGATCGGCTTTTTCCTGCTCGCCGATGTGGGAGAGGAGCATCACGCTCGCTCTGAGCATCGAGCAGGGGTCGGCGTACTGTGCTCTGCCCTCGCGAACCATTCTCGGAGCCGAGCCGTGGATAGCCTCGAACATCGCGTAACGCTTGCCGATGTTTGCGCTGCCGGCTGTGCCGACGCCGCCCTGGAACTCAGCTGCCTCGTCGGTGATGATGTCGCCGTAAAGGTTCGGGAGGATGAAGACTTTGAAGTCGCGGCGGCGCTTCTCGTCGATGAGCTTCGCCGTGGTGATGTCAATGTACCACTCGTCGGTCACGATGTCGGGATATTCCTCGCCGACCTTCTTGCAGAGGTTGAGGAACTTGCCGTCCGTGGTCTTGATGACATTTGCCTTTGTGATTATCGAAACGCGGCCCTTGTTGTTGCGGCGCGCGTAGTCATATGCGAGTCTTGCTATTCTGTCGCAGCCCTCGGAGGTCGTTACAACGAAGTCGAGCGCGAGGTCGTCGGTAACATTGACGCCCATCGAGCCGACGGCATATGCGCCCTCGGTGTTCTCGCGGAAGAAAGTCCAGTCAATGCCCTGCTCGGGAACCTTGACGGGGCGGAGGTTCGCAAACAGATCGAGAGCTTTTCTCATCGCAACGTTTGCGCTCTCGATGTTCGGCCACGGATCGCCCGCCTGCGGGGTAGTGGTCGGACCCTTGAGGATAACGTGGCAGCTCTTGAGCTCTTCGAGCACGTCGTCGGGGATAGCCTTGTTTGCCTTGACGCGGTTTTCGATGGTCAGTCCGTCGATGACCTTGAACTCGATTTTGCCCGCCTTTACTTTATCGTCGAGCAGATATTCGAGAACTCTTGCGGATTCCTTGGTTATAACCGGACCGATGCCGTCGCCGCCGCAGACGCCGATGATGATCTTGTCGAGCGACTTGAAGTCGATGAAATCGCCCTGAGCCTTTATTTTGTCCGAACGGTCGCTCTGAGCGCGGATGAGAGCCTCAAATTTTTCGACGGCGTTCTTGACCTGTGCCTCTGTCATGTTTATCTTCCTCTCTTATTTGTGTGATTCTCTTGTGTAGTTGAGCAGACCGCCTGCGAGAATTATGTCCTTCTGTCTGCCGGAGAAGCTGTAGCAGAGCTTGTAGCTTTCGCCCTTTGTCTCATTCTTGAGAACAGCCTCGCCGCCGTTTTCAATAGTCTCTCTGATGCCGTCGAGCGCGAGCTTGTCGCCCTTCTCGATGCGGTCATAGTCGGCGGGGTCGGCGAAGGTGAACGGCACGATACCGGCGTTTATGAGGTTCGCCTGATGTATGCGCGCAAAGGACTTTGTGATAACGCTCTTTATGCCGAGATACAGCGGAACAAGAGCCGCGTGCTCTCTCGAGGAGCCCTGGCCGTAGTTGCTGCCGCCGATGATGATTCCCTTGCCTGCCTGCTTGCAGTGCTCGGCAAAGTTCTCGTCGCACTGCTTGAAGCAGAAGTTCGACAGGAACGGTACGTTCGAGCGGTAGGGGAGAATCTTTGCGCCTGCGGGCATGATGTGGTCTGTTGTGATGTTGTCGCCGACCTTGAGAACGACTTCGGCCTCGATGCTCTCGGGCAGTGCGTCGCCGTTGGGGACGGGCTTGATGTTCGGACCGTAGACTATCTCAAGATTCTTGGCCTCTTCCGGAGAAGCGGGCTTGTCGATGAGATTGTCGTTTATTTCAAAGTGGTCGGGCATTGTGATGTGCGGCGCCTCGCCGAGGGTTCTCGGGTCGGTCAGCACGCCTGTGAGAGCGGAAGCCGCGGCGACCTCGGGGCTGACGAGATAAACGCCTGCGTCGGCAGTGCCGGAGCGTCCCTCGAAGTTGCGGTTGAAGGTACGCAGGGAGACAGCGCCCGAGTTCGGGGACTGGCCCATGCCGATGCACGGACCGCACGCGCACTCAAGCAGTCTTGCGCCCGCGCCGAGGATATCGGAGAGTGCGCCGTCCTCGGAGAGCATTCTGAGAACCTGCATCGAGCCGGGGGAGATAGTGAGGCTGACGCTCGGTGCGACGCGCTTGCCCTTGAGGATAGCCGCCACCTTGAGCATATCGTAGAGCGAGGAGTTCGTGCAGGAGCCGATGCAGACCTGGTCGATTTTTATCTCGCCTATTTCTGAAACTTTCTTTACATTGTCGGGCATATGGGGCATTGCCGCGAGGGGTTCGAGGGTGCTGAGATCTATGTCGATAACCTCGTCATAGACTGCATCGTCGTCCGCCTTGACCTCGACCCAATCCTGCTCTCTGCCCTGAGCGGCGAGGAAAGCCTTCGTCACTTCGTCGGAGGGGAAAACAGAGGTCGTTGCGCCGAGCTCCGTGCCCATGTTGGTTATAGTTGCGCGCTCGGGGACGGAAAGAGTCTTGACTCCGTCTCCGCCGTATTCGATTATCTTGCCCACGCCGCCCTTGACGGACATGATGCGAAGAACTTCGAGGATTATATCCTTTGCGCTGACCCACGGTGAAAGCGCGCCGTGCAGGTTTATGCGCGTCATCTTGGGCATAGTTATATAGTATGCGCCGCCGCCCATCGCAACCGCGACGTCGAGTCCGCCTGCGCCGAACGAGAGCATGCCGATGCCGCCGCCGGTCGGGGTGTGGCTGTCCGAGCCGATGAGCGTCTTGCCGGGGATGCCGAAGCGCTCAAGATGCACCTGATGGCAGATGCCGTTGCCGGGGCGTGAAAAAAGCAGTCCTCTCTTTTTCGCGGCGCTCCTGATGAATCTGTGATCGTCCGCGTTTTCAAAGCCGGTCTGCAAAGTGTTGTGGTCAATGTATGCGACCGAAAGCTCGGTCTTTACTCTCTCGACTCCCATAGCCTCGAATTCAAGGTATGCCATGGTGCCTGTGGCGTCCTGAGTGAGAGTCTGATCGATTCTCAGACCGATCTCGCTGCCAACGGTCATGTCGCCGCTGAGCAGGTGGCTTTTTATAAGCTTTTGTGCAATAGTGCTGCCCACTTGTATCCCTCCGTATAAAAATAAAATTACCTTTAAATTTTATTGCAATCCGCGGATTTTGTCAAGGTGCGCCGCGCCAAATATATACCTGTATATATTACATTTTATAGGGGAAATTGATATATGACGATTTTTATGTTGCCCGAAAGCTTTCTGCGTGGTATAATTAAATGTAATCTGCCGCAGTGCGCTGTGCTATGGCTGAATTATCAAAAGTTATTCGGGCATACTGTTTGTCGGGAGTGAATTCGATGAACAGAAAAAAGCACGAAGAACAAAAAGACAGCATATTGGAGCCCGTCGCGCCGACCCCGAGCGTCAGTGAAGAGGACGGAGATTCCTCCGACAGCACGGACAGGGAGCTTCGCCAGATAGTCGAAACAGGCTCGATAACCGTTGACAAGCGCGGGCATTATATCCACTGCCTGACTGTTATCGGTCAGATCGAGGGTCACTATGTCCTGCCGGCGCAGAACAAAACTACAAAATACGAGCATGTCATTCCTCAGCTCGTCGCGATAGAAGAGAGCCGCGATATCGAAGGCTTGCTCATAATCCTCAACACCGTCGGCGGCGATATTGAAGCCGGACTCGCGATAGCGGAGCTTATAGCCGGAATGAAAACGCCGACCGTGTCCCTCGTCCTCGGCGGCGGACATTCGATAGGCGTGCCGCTCGCGGCTTCGAGCGCGTATTCGTTTATCGCACCGAGCGCCACCATGACCGTCCACCCGGTCAGAATGACGGGACTTGTCCTGGGCGTGCCGCAGACTATGTCCTATTTTGAGCAGATGCAGGAGCGTATAGTCAGATTCGTCGCCGATAATTCGCGCATCTCCGCCGACCGCTTCCGTTCGCTTATGCTCGCAACCGGTCAGCTCGTTATGGATGTCGGCACCGTGCTCGACGGCGAGGCGGCGGTCAAAGAGGGGCTTATAGATTCTCTCGGCTCTCTCTCCGATGCCCTCGATAAGCTCTGCGATATGATCGAGGAGCAGAGTGAAAAGAAAGGGGAGAACGGGTGATGCTCTACACAGTTGTTTCTCCCGCCGAGATTTTTATGCAGCCGCCCGCGGATATCTGCGAGCATCAGACTCCGTTTGGCTGCGTGATGTGTTCAAGGACAGAAAAAGGTGAGGTCGTTGAAAGACTTGTGACGACCGATCCGTTTGAATATCTGAAACCGTGTTATTCGCCCGGCACTTTATATTCCGCCGGAAAAATGGAAAAGGGGTAATATAATCATGGAAATACTCAAGGCAATATTGCTCGGCTTTCTGCAGGGTGTGACCGAATTCCTGCCCATCTCATCGAGCGGGCATCTCTCGGTCTTTCAGCACTTCTTCGGCAATGTCGGCGGCACAAGCTCGCTGCTGTTCACGGTGCTGTTACATATGGGCACTCTGATAGCCGTGTTCGTCGTTTATTACAAGACCATATGGGGTCTCATCGTTGAATTTTTCAGCACTATAAAAGATATCTTCACCGGCAAGTTCAAGTGGAGCGAGATGAACGAGAACAGGCGTATGCTCTTCATGTTCGTTATCTCCTGCGTACCTCTGCTGTTCCTGCTCATTCCCGTCGGCGGCGACAGACGCATCATGGATGTTCTCGGCGGTCTTGCCGATGACAATGATATATTGGTCGAGGGAGTCTGCTTCCTCTTCACCGCAGCTCTCCTGCTCATCGGCTCATGGCGCGCAAAGAAGGTCAAAGCTCGTCCCCAGATAGGCGCGAAATCCGCGCTTGCCGTCGGCGTGGCTCAGGCTTTCGCCGCCGGATTCCCCGGCATCTCGCGCTCCGGCTCGACCATCTCGACCGGTATGATTTGCGGCGTTTCAAAAGAGTATATGGTTCGCTATTCGTTTATCCTCGGCATCCCGGCTATCCTTGCCGCCAATGTCATGGAGATAAAGGACGCCGTAGCCCTCGGCGAGCAGATAGATATCCTGCCCGTTATTATAGGCGTTGTCACCGCCGCCGTCGTCGGCTTTGCCGCGATAAAGGCTCTCGAGTGGCTCGTCAAAATCGATAAGTTCAAAATTTTCGGTTACTACTGCCTTGTCCTCGGCGTTGTTGTTATCATCGCCGGCATAGTTGAAAAGGTCAGATAAGTTCGTTCAAATTTCTAAGGAGGGCCTTAATGGCTGCGAAAAAGACTGCGGCAAAGTCAACGGCCGCTAAGAAGAAAAAAACAACAACTACAACGCCAAAAAAAGCCCCGGCTTCAAAGCCTGCGGCTGCAAAAGCCGAGCCTGTCGAGCAGACTCCCGAGCAGCAGTCCTCGCGCCGCCAGAAAGCGGCTATCGCGCTCATGGCTGTCGCGGCTCTGCTCATAGCCATGGCGTTTATCGAGGGCGAGAGCGCGTGGCGCGCCGTGCATAATTTTATGTTCGGCGTGTTCGGCACGTGTACATATATCTGGCCCGTCATGCTCATTTATGTCTCGGTCATGCTCGCCATGAACAAGACGTTCGGCTCGATATCGTCGAATCTTATCGGCGTCGGGATATCAATATTGCTGCTGTGCTCGGCGATACATATTTTCTCGAACCCGTCGGAATACTTCTCGCTCATGACCCTCGGCGATCAGATAAAGACCGCGTGGAGGGATTATGACACATTCCCGAGTGCAGGCGCGCTCGGTGCGCTCGTCGGCGGACTGCTTGCCAAAATGGCGGGCAAGGTCGGCGCGGCGATAATAAATATTATCCTGCTGATAGTCAGCATAATGTTCCTCACAGGACTCACTCTGTCCCGCCTCGGTACATCTATCGCCAAGCCCATAAAGCGCATGAGCGAGGATACCAACGAACGCCTTGAGCGCGGAGCTCAGCGCGTCAGAGATGAGCAGGAGAGAGCGCCGTCGAGAGACAAGCGCAGGGAGAAAAAAGCGGAGGAGCCCTATGTCAGCCCCCGTCCGTTCCCCGTGCCGCCTCTGCCGACTGATACGCCTGCAGCAACTGCAAAGAGCCGCAAAAAATCCGCCGCCGATGAAGGTCCCGAGCCCACCGTGTTCCCGCGCAAGCCGGTTCATACCGATGTCGGCATCGATGATATAGTCAACCGCGTCAACGCCGCGTCGGCGACTGCGAAGATAGCCGAGGGCGTGTCAAAAGCCGCCGCCGTTGTGGACGGCAGACCCGCCTGCGTGCCGCCTCTGCCGACCGAGAGCGCGAAAGACGAGCTTGAAATGCTCGATATAAGCAAGAAGCCCGCCGAGCCCGAGAAGCCGAAGAGGAAAGAGCCGGAGCTCCCGCCCGTCAAAGAGCCCGATCCCGTGCCCGACGTGCCGGAGGAGGACGAGGAAGAGCCTGTTATCGAGAGTCAGCCGACCTATCGCAAGCCGCCGATAACCTGCCTCAAAGAGCCCATCCATGACGGCAACGATAATTTCTCCGATGAGCTCAAATCCAACGCGCAGAAGCTGCTCGACACGCTCGAAAGCTTCAATGTCCACGCAAAGATAACTGAGATAAGCCGCGGTCCGTCCGTCACAAGATACGAGCTTCAGCCGGATGCGGGCGTCAGAATAAATAAAATAACCAACCTTGCGGATGATATCGCACTGCGCCTTGCCGCGTCGGGAATAAGAATCGAAGCGCCTATTCCGAACAAGGCGGCGATAGGCATCGAGGTGCCCAACAAGCTGCGCTCGATGGTCTATATGCGCGAGATAATCGAAACCCCGCAGTTCAAGAACGCCCAGAGCAAGCTCAATGTTGTCCTCGGCAAGGATATCGCGGGCAACGCCGTCTGCGCAGATCTCGCGAAGATGCCGCATCTGCTCATAGCGGGTACTACGGGTTCCGGTAAATCCGTGTGCCTGAACACAATGATAGTCAGCATTCTCTATAACGCGACCCCCGACGAAGTGAAGCTTCTGATGATCGACCCCAAGCAGGTCGAGTTCACGGTCTATAACGGCATCGCGCATCTTGCCGTGCCCGTCGTGTCCGATCCGCGCAAGGCTTCGGGCGCTCTGACATGGGCGGTCAACGAGATGGAGAACAGATATAAGATACTCTCCGAGAAGAATGTCCGCGATATAAGAGGATATAACAAGTTAGCCGAGCGCGATAAGTCGCTGCGCCCGATGCATCAGATAGTCATTTTCATCGATGAGCTTGCCGATCTTATGATGGTCGCGCCGAATGAAGTCGAGGATGCGATATGCCGCCTCGCTCAGAAAGCGCGTGCCGCAGGTATGCATCTTGTCATAGCGACTCAGCGCCCCTCCGTCGATGTTATCACGGGTATTATCAAAGCAAATATCCCCAGCCGTATCGCGCTCTCCGTTTCTTCGTCGGTCGATTCGAGAACGATACTCGATATGTCCGGCGCGGAGAAGCTTATCGGCAACGGCGATATGCTCTTCAGCCCCATCGGCGCAAACAAGCCGACCCGTATCCAGGGCTGCTTCATCTCCGACGAAGAGGTCGAGGATGTTGCCGACTTCATCAAGCATAACGCCGAGGCGGAGTACGATGAAGGTATTATGGACGAGATAAACAGGCAGGCGGCAATAGCCGGTTCGACTAAGAAGAACAGCGCCGCAGGCGGCGATGACGGCGAAGAGCCGGGCGATGAGATGTTCCCGAACGCCGTCGAGGTCGTGCTCGATGCCAAAATGGCTTCAACAACTCTTCTCCAGCGCAAATTGAAGCTCGGTTATGCCCGCGCCGCAAGGCTCATGGACGAACTCGAGAGCAAGGGTATCATCGGACCGTTCGAGGGCAGCAAGCCCCGCCAGGTGCTTATAACCAAACAGCAGTGGATGGAAAAATGCGCCATGTCGGATGCTCCCGCAGACGACGAGACCTGATCGGAGGAAATTATGGCAAATCAGAGAAAAGGCGGCTCCGCCGCACAGAACAAGCGCACGAAGATAATCGTCACCGCAGTCGTGATAGCCGTCGCGCTGTTGATAACCTTCGCGCCCTATATGAATCTCCCGTTCGATATCCCCACATGGGGCGAGCTGCTCTCGGGCAATGAGCAGACGATACAGAGCGGCGACGCACTCAACCAGCCGTTCACCGTCCATGTTATAGATGTCGGTCAGGGCGACAGCATCTTAGTCAAGAGCGGCGACCACGCCATGCTGATAGATGCGGGCGAGCGCGGCAACGACCAGACGATACTCGATTATCTCAAGGTGAACTCTGTCGAAAAGCTCGATTACATAGTCGCCACCCACCCCCATTCCGACCATATCGGCAGTATGCCCAAGGTCATTGAGGGGATAGAGGTCGACAATGTTATTATGCCGAAGCTTCCGAAGTCCCTTGTCCCCACAACTTCGATATATCAGAAGCTCATAAAAGCTATTAAAGCGTCCGGCGCCAAAGTCATCTCCGCAAAAGTCGGCGATACCTATACCCTCGGCGACGCAAAGATAACTATAGTCGGACCCGTCGGCACGCCTGAGGATCTCAACAATGCCTCTGTAGTGATGAAGGTTGTCTACGGCAAGAATTCGTTCCTATTTACGGGCGATGCCGAGGAGAAGAGCGAGAAGAAGATACTCGCAAACGGCGCGGATATCAAGGCGGATGTCCTGAAACTCGGTCACCACGGCAGCAGCACATCGACGAGCGAAGAATTTCTCAAGGTCGTGTCTCCGTCGCTCGCGCTCATCTCCTGCGGCAAGGATAACGACTACGGTCATCCGCACAAGGAGACTATAGAGAAGCTCGAAAAATATAATATTCCGTATGAGCGCACGGATATAAAAGGCACGATAGTTGTTGGTTCGGACGGCGAGCATCTTTCAACGGCTTTCCCGGATAACAAGACTGCTGAGAAGTAAAAAAGGAGGCGGAATAATGGAATATTACGCCATCGACCGTATCGAAGGAAACTACGCAGTCTGCGAAAAAGACGGCGAAACAATGGTCAATATCAGCCGCGCTCTGCTCCCCGACGGAGCGGGCGAGGGCAATGTCCTGCGCCGCCTGCCGGACGGCTCGTTCGTGCTTGACCGCGAGGAAGAAGAACGCCGCCGCAAAGCAGCACTTGAACTCATGGACGGTCTGTTTGATGAATAATTTCCCCATTGATTTTAGCGGGGTGTTTATAGAATATAAAAACGATCTATGGCTCATAGGTCGTTTTTTGTTGCCGCAAGGTGTATAAAAGTGCGTCGCTTATCAATTCGGCAAACTTGGATTTATCTATCACTTGAGTCATAGCAGAGTAAAGACAAGCGACTCAGCTAAATTTTATAATCATACATTCAATAGCCGCGCCGCAGTGTTTGAAAGCTTTCTTAGGAGAGCGAGGGAACGGCTTGCGCAGCAAGACGCACGAGCCCGTATTGTTTGAGCAAAGCGAGTTTACGGGCGAATGTGCCGAGTAACTAAATGAGAGCCGCGGGCTATGTGCTGCGGCGCGGCGTTGCGGGGTCTCGGGGTGAAACCCCGAGTCTGCCTTTTCTTTGCAGGCGTTTCTTTTCTCAGACAGAAAAGAAATGCCGAAACGCGGGATATATATATCATCCGGTTAGAGTGCGTAGCGAAGGCGGGAGCTAATTATATGCCCCTGTATCGGCTACAACGATAACGGACAGCCGCAAGGGCTGTCCCTACGAATGGTCGGCAATGGATATTTCAGGAAATTCGTGCCGCTTACGCAGCAGCGGTGCGTCGGGGTCGCCGCACCCTACAAACTGCGCGCCAATAAATCACGCAAATTCGCGGGAGAATAATATTCGTCCATATTGTATATGTTTTATTTATTGATTTGAGCAAAACAAAACTAACCCCTCAGTCTACGCTTCGCGTATCCGGCTCCCCTACAGGGGAGCCAAAATAGATTCTGCGACAAATCCTAATTTGTCAATCCGTTTTATGTATGCTCGGCGTTATATCAATGTTTTTTATCATGATATCATCCACCGAAAAAATTTTCCGCCGCCGTGCAGTAAAATCTCAAATCCGTGCGTTTTATATTTTGCACGTTTTGCGTAAACAGCCAAAAATAAAGAAACAATAAATTTGTGGGATTGGTATAGCTTTTTGACGCAAAAAGTGATACAATATGCCGAATACTGTTGAAAGTGAGCTGCTTTATGAAAAAGAAAGAAAAAAGAACATTTAAACAGTTTTTTATGGACAACAACAAACGCAATCTAAAAATTACGATTATCGTTGTCTGCGTGGTGCTCGCCCTTGCTATAATCGGCGGCGGCATCTATATCGGCAATAAGCTCGGACTTATTACCATCGACCACGGCAGCAACGGTGATCCCGAGGGCACCTTTGCGCCCGAGGAGCAGTTTGATGCAATGTACGATGTCAGCGACGCTTCGAGCATCGACAGCCTCATAACTGCGTGGGCGAAGAACGGCGGCGCGAAGTATTCGAGCAAGAATATAATCAATGTTCTGCTCCTCGGCGTTGACAGCGAGACCGGCAAGGCAGAGGGCGGACGTTCGGATGCCATCATCCTGCTCTCGCTTAACAAAAAGACCAAGACGATAACGCTCGTGTCCTTCCTCAGAGACTGCTATACCTATATGAACATCAACGGCTCCGAGCGCTGCTGCAAGACTAACCATGCCTATTTCTGGGGCGGTCCCGCGGCACTTATCGAGACGCTTGAGAATAACTACAAGATTGAGATCGATCATTATATCAGCGTCGATTTCAAGAGCTTCCCGAAGCTTATTGACTCTCTCGGCGGCGTGTCCGTTCCGATTGAGCCCTATGAGGCGGATTATATCAACCGCACCACAACGAAGATAAAGAAGATAACCTCCGGCGATTCCGTCAAGCTCAGCGGCAGACAGGCTCTGGTCTATAGCCGTATCCGCCATGTCGACAACGAAGGCGATGTCGGCAGAACTGCGAGACAGCGTACCGTTATCATGGCTCTCATCAAGAGCGCGCAGAACGCCTCTGCGGGTCAGCTCAACAACGCGCTCGATATCGTCCTTCCCAATGTCGTGACGAACTACAAGCGCAGTGAGATTCTCTCTCTCATGACCCAGGCGCTCTCTCAGGGCTGGATGAACTACGAGATAAAGCAGATAGTCATGCCGACCGAGGGCAACTACACTTCCGCTCAGCTCTATACCTACTACGGCAAGATAATCAACCAGCGCCTTTCGGTCTGGGTCGTCGATTATCCCGTCGTTGCGCGTGAGCTCCAGCTCGCTCTCTACGGCGACACGAATATAAAGATTGGCGATAACCATGTCTCCGCTGTCGATCTGCTGAAAAAGGGCGCAGTCCCGAGCAGCAACAGCAGCGGCTCAGGCTCATATTCTGCGTCGACCCGTCCGCACACCGATGTCGGTACTGTGGCGGAGAGCGAAGAGCCTGTAACTCATGAGCATACTTCCGAGGCGGTGAGCGAGCTCACCGAGGCAGAGAGCACGACCCGCCGCTTCCCGTTCACTCTTCCCGATTTCGGCTCAACTTCGCCGGCGGAAGACGAAGATGCAGCATAAAATTACCGCTCCGGATATATTCCGGGGCGGCTTTTCGTATATGATTGAAAAATTATGATTGATGATATATAATTGTCAAAGAAACAAACGGACGGTGATAACATGAACAAAGTTTGTCATATAGTCGGCGGCGGCGACTTCTTCGGAATCCGCCCGACAGGGGAGGGCGATTTCATCATCGCTGCCGATAAAGGTCTGCTGTATCTTCAGAATCTCGGCATAACTCCGAATTTGGTCATAGGCGATTTTGATTCCCTCGGACACACTCCGAACGGGCGGAATATTATCGTCCTGCCCTGCGAAAAGAACGATACGGATATGGGGGCGGCGGTCGCAGAGGGCGTGATGCGCGGATATAAAAATTTCATTCTCTACGGCGCATCCGGCGGCAGAGCCGACCATACTCTTGCGAATATCCAGCTCATCTCGTCTCTGTCGAGGCGCGGAATGACCGCGATTATCGACGCGCGCGAAACTTCGTTCACTTCGATAACAAACGGCAGAATTATTTTTGACGAGAACGCAAAGGGCATGATCTCCGTGTTCTCCCATTCGGATATCTCATCGGGTGTCACTATAAGCGGGCTCAAATATGAGCTCAAAAACGGCACCTTGAAGAACACATACGCCCTCGGCGTCAGCAATGAATTTGTCGGTAAAATGAGCGAAATATCAGTGGCTCAGGGAACGCTGACGGTCGTTTATCCGAGCAGCGCAGAGCCCTCTTTTTTCAGATTTTGAGCCGCGCGAAAAGATGTTTTTGAACCAAATAATATCCTGCGCCGAGATGCTGCCCGTGAGCATAAGCAGAAGAATATACACCGCCGCGTTGACAGTTATTATGATTGTCAGCGCGGCTTTTCCGCTGCCCTGCGCCGAGGAGAGCAGCAGCCCCGCGAGAAACGAAGCCGTCACGCAGACGGCGGGCTTTATTATCGAATCCATGATATTTATTTCGAGCGTGCAAACTTTTGAAAGCCTGTGTATGCTCAGCGAAAAGTTTACTATCTCGCTGATAAAAAGTATCGCGACATAGCCCTTTACGGAATATTTCGGGATGAGTATCAGCACGAGCACGACGCACATCGCGGAGTCGATTATATTATATCTCATTGAATAGACCTGCTGGTCGAGCCCTTTGAGTATTCCGTCAACTGTCGTGTCTGTGTACATTATCGGCAGAAGCGGCGCGAGCACGCGCAGATATTCCGCGCATTGCCCGTCCCCGTAGATGCACTGCGACAGCCCCTCGGAAAAAATGAACATTATTCCCGCCGTTCCCATCGAAAACAGCACGGTTATTTTTATTGCCCGCGCCGCCATGCTGTCTATCCTGTTTCTGTTGCTGCGCGCCGCACATTCGGCAAATTCAGGCACGAGCATGCTCGCGAGAGCTGTCATTATGGCGGCGGGGTAGAGGATAACCGGCAGAGCCATGCCGTGAATGACTCCGTAGAGCGTCATCGCGCCGCCCGCGCTCTGCCCCGATTTGCGAAAGCCCACGGGAATCAGCAGGTGTTCTATCGTCAGCAGCACCGAGCGCGCGCACGATCCGGCGGCGTCGGGGAGCGCAATGCGCAGCAGAGCCCGAAGCCCGCCGGGCGTTTTTTCTTTCGGCTTTTGGTGCTTCGTTGACTTGTAGAGCAAAAAGGCGCATAGCAGCGAGCTTATCTGCGATATCGTTATGCCGAGCGCCACCGCGTCGCAGGCATATTCTGCGCCCTTTGCCGCCCAGAATCGAAGCATCAGAACAGAGACCGCTATTTTTACCGCCTGCTCGAATATCTGCACCGCCGCATATTTGAGCACCGTGCGCCGCGCCGTAAAATATCCGCTGAACGCACAGCCGACCGATGCCGCGGGGAGGCTCAGTGCGAGTATGCGAAGCGACGACGCCGTGCGTATGTCGCCGAGCCACAATTTTGCTATCAGCTCCGCGCCGAACCATACGGCGGCGAGCATTATGCACCCAACCGTCAGCCCGTAGAGCGCGCACCGCCGCATTATCCATGCGCCCTGACCGGCATTTTTTCCGGAATCTTCGACCGTGAGCCGCGTCGATGCGAGCGGCAGACCCGCAAACGAAAATGTCAGCGCCATCGCGTATACATCCGTGACGAGTGAAAAAAGTCCTATTCCCGCCGCGCCCAGCCGACCGGTCAGATATACATTGAACGCAACGCCGACCGTGCGCATGAGAAACGATGTCGCGGCGAGCGTCAGCGTGTTTATGAGAAGCCGTTTCGTGTTCTTCATTTTTGCCTCCGGAGAAGTCAAAAAGCGTTAAATCTCTTGACAAAAACGCTTCTGAATGTGATAATATAGAGTAATTCATCGGAAAAGAGAGAATCCCCAAAAAAGGCGTATGCAGTGCCGAGTACCGCATCGCCGCCGATTTCTGAAATGTAAAATCAACGCTGCTCCTCCGGCGCGGAGCAATCAGCGTTCATGTAAAATCTATTCGCCGGAGAAATGGATTATGTTATGGCAAAGGAACTCGCAAAACAGTATGATCCGAAGGAAGTGGAGGACAGAACTTATAAATTCTGGCTCGACGGCAATTTCTTCCACGCCGTACCCGACCCGGAGAAGAAACCCTATACTATAGTTATTCCCCCTCCGAACATCACGGGTCAGCTCCATATGGGTCATGCTCTTGACAATACTCTTCAGGATATACTTATCCGCTATCACCGCATGCAGGGTTATGATACCCTCTGGCTGCCCGGCACCGACCACGCTTCTATCGCCACCGAGGCGAAGATAGTCGAGGCTATGGCAAAGGAAGGTCTTACAAAGGACGATGTAGGCCGTGAAGGCTTCCTCGAGCGCGCATGGGCGTGGAAAGAGAAGTTCGGCGGCAGAATAATCGAACAGCTCAAGAAGATGGGCTCGTCCTGCGACTGGGAGCGCGAGCGCTTCACCCTCGACGAGGGCTGCAACGAGGCTGTCAATGAGGTTTTCTGCAACCTCTATGAAAAGGGACTCATTTACAGGGGCGAGAGAATAATCAACTGGTGCCCCCATTGCCTGACTTCGATTTCCGACGCCGAGGTCGAATATGAGGATCAGGCGGGTCACTTCTGGCATCTTCGCTATCCTTTCAAGGACGGAAGCGGCTATCTTGAGCTTGCAACGACCCGACCCGAGACACTGCTCGGCGATACCGCAGTCGCCGTCAACCCCAATGATGAAAGATATAAGGATATCGTCGGCAAGACGCTCATCCTGCCCATAGTCCACCGCGAGATACCCGTTGTCGCCGATGATTATGTCGAGATAGACTTCGGTACCGGTGTCGTTAAGATAACTCCCGCGCATGATCCGAACGACTTCGAGGTCGGTCTGCGCCATAACCTGCCCGTTATCAATGTCCTGACCGATGACGCAAAGATAGTCGATGACTATCCGAAGTACGCCGGCATGGACAGATACGAGGCGAGAAAAGCTATCGTCAAGGATCTTGAGGCTGAGGGCGCTCTTGTCAAGGTCGAGGATTATAACCACAATGTCGGCACCTGCTACCGCTGCTCGACTACCGTTGAGCCCCGCGTTTCAAAGCAGTGGTTCGTCAGCATGAAACCCCTCGCGGGTCCCGCTATCGACGCTGTCAAGAACGGCGAGACAAAGTTCGTGCCGAAGCGTTTTGAAAAAGTCTATTTCCATTGGCTTGAGAATATCCGCGACTGGTGCATCTCCCGCCAGCTCTGGTGGGGTCACCGCATCCCCGCGTGGTATTGCGACGATTGCGGCGAGATAACCGTTGCAAGAACCGCTCCTGACAAGTGTTCGAAGTGCGGCAGCACCCATATTCATCAGGATCCCGATACGCTTGATACATGGTTCTCCTCGGCTCTCTGGCCGTTCTCGACCCTCGGCTGGCCGAATACCGACAGCGAGGATTTCAAGCGCTATTATCCCACCAACACCCTTGTCACAGGTTACGATATAATCCCGTTCTGGGTCATGAGAATGATGTTCTCCGGCATCGAGCAGACCGGTCAGGTTCCGTTTGATACCGTGCTTATTCACGGCCTCGTCCGCGATGAGCTGGGCAGAAAAATGTCGAAGTCGCTCGGCAACGGCATCGATCCGCTCGAGGTCATTGACAAGTACGGCGCAGATGCCCTGCGCTTCACTCTTGCCAACGGCAACAGCCCCGGAAACGACATGAGATATTCCGACAAAAAGGTCGAAGCGAGCCGCAACTTTGCAAACAAGCTCTGGAACGCCGCACGCTTTATCCTCATGAATCTCGACGGCTCCGAAGAAGCGGGTCTGCCCGATGAGCTTGCGCTCGAGGATAAGTGGGTGCTCAGCCTCTATAACGACCTCGTCAAAGAGGTTACGGACAATCTCGAGAGATTCGAGCTCGGCATCGCAGTTCAGAAGCTCTATGATTTCATCTGGGATGTTTTCTGCGACTGGTATATCGAGCTTGCGAAGATTCGCCTGCAAAAGGGCGGCGAGCCCGCACAGTGCGCAAAGCGCGTGCTCATATATGTCATGTCCAATGTTTTGAAGCTTCTCCATCCGTTCATGCCGTTCGTGACTGAGGAGATTTGGCAGTCCCTGCCGCATGAGGGCGCGAGCATAATGGTCTCCGATTGGCCGCAGTATTCCGACGCTCTGAACTTCAGCGCAGAGGAAGAGCAGATGAACATGATTATGGACGCGGTCAGGGCGATAAGAAACCGCCGCGCCGAGATGAATGTTCCTCATTCAAAGAGAGCGAAAATATATATCAGTACCTCCTATGTCGATACCTTCAGACTTTCCGGTGAGTTCATGCAGAAGCTCGCGGGCGCGTCCGAGGTCGAGGTTGAGGACGGCATCGAGATAGATGGCGCAGTCTGCATCGTCACCGACGCCGCCAAGATATATATCCCCATGGGCGACCTCGTCGACTTCGAAGCCGAGCGCGCAAGGCTCAACAAAGAGCTCGCCTCCGCTCAGAAGCAACTCGACGGCATCAACGCCAAGCTCTCCAACGAGAACTTCGTCTCCAAGGCTCCCGCGCCGGTCGTTGAGGCTCAGCGCGAAGCGGCGAGAAAGCTGAACGAGAAGATAGCAATGCTCAACGACAGCCTCTCTAAGATCGCCAATGCGTAATTTCGCGCGATACTGCGTTGTGGGAACCATGCGAACTCAGTCACGCACCCGCGTGCGCTCCATCGTTCGCAGAACCCCACGCCTTGTCTCACCCAAAATTCCGCTATTGGCTCGCCTGTGCGTATTTTTGGCGCCAATGCGTAATTTCGTGTGATACTGCGTTGTGGGAACCATGCCCGTTCGGTCACGCACACAAAGTGCGCTCCCTCGCGTGCAGAACCCCACACCTTGTCTTACCCAAAATTCCGCTATTGGCTGCCTTTTCGTGTGAACCGCGGAGAAATCGCACATAGCTGCGTTGTGAGAACCGTGCGGGCGGCAGTCGCGCACACAAAGTGCGCTCCTTTGCCCGCAGAACCCCACGCCTTGCTCTGCACAATTTCTCGCAGTTCGGGAAAACGGCTCATAATTTCGCGTTATACTGTGTTGTGGGAACCGTGCGAATTCGGCGTTTATTGCGCTTGTGCATATTCTCTCATAAAAACCAACCTGCAAAGGACGGGCATGTCCCGTCCTTTGATGTTTTACGGAGGAAAACTGATGACACCAACCGAAGCAATCGAATATATCCATTCGCGCCTGACCTTTGGTATACACCCCGGCATGGAGCGTATCAGGGCGCTCTGCGCCGCGCTCGGCAACCCGCAGGATGAGCTTCGCTTCATCCATGTCGCCGGGACGAACGGCAAAGGCTCGACGAGCACCATGATATTCTGTATGCTCTCTGCCGCCGGGTACAGAACCGGGCTGTTCACTTCGCCCTATGTCATCGATTTCCGCGAGCGCATGCAAATTGACGGCGAAATGATTCCGCCGGAGGAGCTCGCCTCGACCGTTGAGCGCGTCAAATTAGCGTGCGACGAACTCGATAAGCGCGGAATTGTCGCGACTGAGTTCGAGACCCTTACCGCCGCCGCGTTTCTCTGGTATAAAGAGCGCAAATGCGATGTTGTCGTGCTCGAGGTCGGGCTCGGCGGGCTGCTCGATTCAACGAATATTATAAAAACTCCGCTCGTCTCCGTCATAACCTCGATTTCCATGGATCACACCGCGATACTCGGCAATACAATCGCTGAAATAGCCGCGCAGAAATGCGGAATAATCAAGCCGCGCGGCGTGACGGTCATGTATCCTGAGCAGTCTGTTGATGCACACCGTGTTATAGAAGAAACCGCTCAGCGCGAAAAAAATAAGCTCGCAGTGCCGGATATGACCGCCTGCCGCGTTGTTGATGAGACGATACGCGGCACAGATATAGTCTACGGCTCGCTGAATCTCCGCATACCGTTTGCGGGCGACCATATGATAAAAAATGCGCTGACAGCCGTCACAGCCGTTCGCGAGTGCGGCTTGAATGTCAGCGACGAAGCGATAGAGCAGGGAATGAAAAAAGCCGTGATGCCCGCACGAATGGAGCTTATCGGCGATAAAATTATTCTTGACGGCGGTCATAACGAGGGCTGTGCCTCGGCGCTTAAAGCCTTTCTGGAACGCTTCACAAGCGGCAGACGCGTTGCCGTGTGCGCGCTCATGGGCGACAAGGACTGCGACACATATCTGCGCCTGACCGCGCCGCTGTTTGAAAAAATGTATCTGACAGCCCCGGACAATCCGCGCAGCATGAATCCCGAAGCCCTGAGCAAGCTTGCCAATAAATATTGCGCCGACTGCACGCCTGTGTCCGACCCGACAGAAGCCTGCCGCATAGCGATAAATGATATAAAGCAAAACGGCGGAACGTTAGTTACTTGCGGTTCGTTCTATCTCGCAGGCGAGGTTCGCGGTTATCTTTTGGAAAATAAAAATATTTAACCCGCCGCATTTCGGCAGGATTTTCAAACGGGATGGATTATTATCTTTGATGATAATAGTCCGTCCTGTTTTTTATTTTGTACAAGCCGTGTCCGATTTTTGATCATATCAAAATGACCCTCCGCACAGAGTCGACCAACGGCGGCACAGATTTTTCATAAGATTTGCTGCAATTAAAAATTGTGCACGGTTCGTAGGGACAGCCCTTGCGGCTGTCCGATATCGACGGCAGCCGATACAAAATTTTAAATGTACTGATATCGTCAACAAAAAATTTAAACAAATCCGAGAATAATCCCACTCATCCCGGACAAACTGTTAATTGATAATCACCCCAAAGGAGGAAAAAACATGGGTGTTGAAATAATCTCAAATCCGCTCAGCGTCAGCGCGCTGCTCTCAGGCGAGATAGACCACCATACCGCCGCCGCAATGCGCGCGGATATCGATGCCGCCGCCGCGGCTCAGCAGCCGAAAATACTGCGCCTCGACTTCGCCGATGTCACTTTTATGGACAGTTCCGCCGTCGGTCTTGTCATGGGTCGCTATAGGCTTCTGCAGGGCTGGCAGGGGAAGCTCGAGGTCACGAATCTCAGCGAGCGCAATTATAAAATGATGCGTCTTGCGGGTATGCAGGCGCTGTGTACGCTGTCGCAGAAAAGGAACAAGGAGGATAAACATGAGTAGAAAAAAGCCTGTCGATCAGATGAGCCTGAAAATAGAGAGCCGCTCCGTCAACGAGAGCTTCGCGCGCGTCGCCGTCTCGGCGTTTGCGGCTCAGCAGGATCCGACGGTCGAAGAAATATCGGATATCAAAACCGCCGTCAGCGAGGCGGTCACAAACTGCATCGTCCACGCCTATCCCGCGAGCGTGGGGGAGATATACATATGGGTCGGGCTGTTCGACGACGGACTCGTCCGCATCAGAATAAGGGATCGCGGGTGCGGCATAATCGATGTGCGCCAGGCGATGGAACCGCTGTTTACGACCCTCGGCGGCGAGCGTGCGGGCTTGGGATTCGCCGTCATGGAGAGCTTTATGGACAAAGTGCGCGTGCGCTCCGTCCCGGGCAAGGGGACGAGCGTCACCATGGATAAATTTATAAAAGGACGCGGCGATGGACAGGGCTGAACGCAATGAACTCGTTGAAAAGAATATCGGTCTTGTCCATGCCTGCGCCAACAAATTCCGCGGCAAGGGTGCGGAGTATGACGACCTGTTTCAGGCTGGGTGCGTCGGAATTATAAAAGCCGCCGAGAACTTCGACCCGGAGCGCGGGTTCTCGTTTTCGACTTATGCCGTGCCCGTCATTCTCGGCGAGATAAAGCGCATTTTCCGCGACGGCGGCAGCGTCAAAGTCGGACGCGCACTGAAAGAAAAAGCGCGCGCCGCGATGCGCGAAAAGGACGCGCTGACTGCCGAGCTCGGGTGCGAACCGACTGTAGGTCAGCTCGCCGAACGCCTCGGCAGCGATGTCGCCCAGACGGCGCAACTGCTCAATGCGGCAATGCCCGCCGTGTCGCTGACCGCCTGCACGGACGACGGCGAGGGGCAGATCGACCTGCCCGTTGAGTCGCCTGAGAACGCCGCCTCGGAGCTTATCGCCCTGCGCGAGGTCATCGCTCTGCTCGATGACCGCGACCGCGAGATGATAAGCCTGCGCTATTATCGCGGCATGACCCAGAGCCGAACTGCCGAGCTGCTCGGTATGTCGCAGGTGCAGGTGTCGCGGCGCGAAAAAGCCGTGCTCGCGCTCCTGCGGCGCAACCTGTCCGCCTGATTTTCTTGACAATTCCCGCCGATGTGATAAACTTAACTGAGATCATATTGGAGGGACAAAAAATGAAAAAGATGATTCCCAACGGCGTCTATCCGACCATGATAACGCCGTTCACAAAGGACAATAAGATAGATTATGCGGCTGTCGAAGCGCTCATAAACTGGTACGCCGGGAAGAAAGTCGACGGAATTTTCGCCATCTGCCAGTCGAGCGAGATATTCTTCCTCTCGTTTGAAGAGCGACTCGAGCTCCTGCATTTTGTTATGCAGCATACGCCGAAAAATATCTCGATCGTCGCGTCCGGTCATGTCGCGGATGACCTTGACACTCAGATAGAAGAGGCAAAGGCTTTCATAGACGAGGGGATAGACGCCTATGTGTTTATCTCGAACAGATTCGCCTCAGCCGATGAGGACGACAGCGTGTTCCTCAAAAATATCGACAGGGCTGTCGAATCCGTCGGCGATGTCAATTTCGGCATCTACGAGTGCCCCTATCCCTATAAGCGCATTATGACCCCTGCGGTGCTCAAAAAGCTCGCCGAGTCCGGCAGATTCACTTTTCTCAAAGATACCTGCTGCGACCCCGGCATGATAAACGAAAAACTCAGAGCCGTTGACGGCATGGGACTCAAGATATTCAACGCCAACTCCGCGAGCCTGCTCGAAACGCTGAAAATGGGCTGCGCCGGATTCTCGGGCGTTATGGCGAATTTCCACCCGGAGATATATTCGTGGCTGTGCAAAAACTTTGAAAAAGAGCCGGAAAAGGCGAAGAAAGTCCAGGCTTTCCTCGGCTTTGCCTCTCTCGCCGAGTGCCAGCTCTATCCCGTCAACGCAAAATATTATCTCTCCCTCGAGGGCGTGCCCATGGGTTATGACTGCCGCTCAAAGGACGCCTCGGCGTTCACTCTCAGCCGCCGTATGGAGATAGATCAGATGCGCGAGCTGACCGAACAGTTCAAGGCAGATATGGGTATAGAATAATGCCCGAACTCGGTTTTCAGTATGAATTAACGCGCTCCGACCGCAGGACGCTGAGCATAAAAATATCGCGCGATGCAAAGGTTCTGGTCTATGCGCCGCGCCGCATGAGCCTCAAGCATATCGAAGATTTTCTCTTCGAAAAGCGCGCGTGGGTGCTCAAAAATCTCGCAAAGGTGCAGGAGCGCAAAGACATTTCCGATTCGTTCGTCCCGGGAGGGGAGTCGGGGCTTCTCCTGCTCGGGCGCGAGTATCCGCTGATAAAAAAATCCGGGAAACGCGCAGGCTTTGACGGCAGCAATTTCTTTGTCCCCGACGGGCTCTCGGTTGATGATACGGCGGCAGCGCTCAAGGAAGTCTACCGCTCGCTCGCCAAGAATTATCTCGTCCGCAGGACATATGAGCTTGCCGATCAGTTCGGCGAAACGGTCGCTTCGGTCAAGATGAATTCCGCGAGAACGCGCTGGGGTTCATGCACCTCAAAGGGGAATATAAACCTCTCGCTGTTTCTCGTTATGGCGCCCGAGGGCGCGGTTGATTATTGCATTATCCATGAGCTTTCGCATCTTAAACACATGGATCATTCGGCGGCGTTCTGGCGGCTTGTCGGTTCGCGGTGCCCGGATTATGAAAAGCGCAAAGAGGAGCTGAGAGTTCTGAATCTCCGCCTCATGCGCGAAAAATGGTGAAAAGACGGCTGTGATCGGGCGATATATTTGCTCCGACCGCAGCCGTTTTTATTTTTGAAAACCGATTGACAACGGGAATAAATTCCATATATAATTGTTTTGTAAACGGCGCGTTCGGAGAATAACCGCCGACAAAAACAATGAAAAAGGGATGGTCATGTGGCAAAAATAATTTCATTTATCGTATCTGTAATTATGTTCTGCTTCCCCGCGCTCAACATTCCGCACGTCAAGGTTGACGATACGAAGTTCAACACCGAGTATGCCAACGTTTTCGTTCACGGTCTTGCGGGCTGGGGCAGCTACACTTGGTATAACGATTTCCTGCCCTATTGGGGTATGTTCGGCGGCGATCTGATGCAATATCTCAACGCCCGCGGTTTCGAGTGCTATTCTGCAGCGGTCGATCCGACGGGAAGCGCATGGGACAGAGCCTGCGAGCTCTACGCCCAGCTGACCGGCACCGTCACCGACTACGGCGAGGAGCATTCAAAGCGCTGCCGCCACGACAGATACGGCGAGGATTATTCCTCCGATCCGCTTATCGATGAGTGGAGCGCCGAGGATAAGATAAATCTTCTCGGTCATTCATTCGGCGGCGTGACCGTCAGACTTCTGGCTGAGCTTATGGCAAACGGCAGCGAGGCCGAGCGCGAGGCTTCGGGCAGCGATGTCTCCGATCTGTTCACGGGCGGAAAGGCAGATTGGATATATTCCGTCACAGCGCTCGCCGCTCCGCATAACGGCACGACCGCCTATCTCGTGCGCGACGCTATAATCAAAGATGTCAACGCCACCGCCGAAGAGCGCGCGGTTGTCGCCATGCTCACCGTTGCCACCGCTCCGCATCTCGACAGAGCGCTTTCGGACAGCGCGGAATATGATATGGACATCGACCACGCTCTCGCGATAAATGAGAATATCTCGACGCTCAAAAATATCTATTATTTCTCCTATCCGTGCAGCGCGACCGAGCGCAATGCGGACGGCACTTACAGCCCGGTCGACGGCAATATAGATAGGCTCTTCAGAGCGTGCGCAGTCAGAATGGGCAAGTTCACCTGCACCACCAAGGGCGGCTATGTCGTCGACGAAAAATGGTTCGAGAACGACGGACTCGTCAACAAAATCTCCGCTCTCGCTCCGTTCAATGCGCCCTCTGCCGTTTACAGCGGCGGCGAAGTCGCAACGGGCGTATGGAACATCATGCCGACATTCAGCGGCGACCACCTCTCGATAAACGGCGGTCTGTTTGTCAATCATAATGTCCGCGTGTTCTATGTCGACCTGCTCTCGATGATAAACGAGCTGTAATATAATTTTCCCCGTGCCTTGCATGGGAGCGAAAAACAGAAATCCTACCCACGGTTTTCCCTTGGGTAGGATTTTTTTGCTTGATAATCGCCTCGGCGACTCAACACATCGCTGCCGCGCGAGCGGAATGAAATTTCTGCAAAGAGTTATTCTGCCGACTGTCAATATTCCCAAATGTCCTGAGCTTAAATTGTGCATATTGCAAGAAATTTTAAAAATATATACAAAAAGATGCGATAAAATAAGTGAATATGTTGCAATATCGCTAATATAATGCTATGATTAGAAAAAACAAGCAGGAGGGTAAAGATGTATAACACAGAAAATCCGTACAAAAGCGCGGGGGAGTATCTGAAAGCGCCGCTGTTTGAAAAATATCAGCTCAGGCGCGCCGCGGTCAAGACCTCGACCGCGCTGTTCCCGTTCATGCTCTTCGCCGCGATATTCGCGTTTATAATACTTATTCTCGGAAAAGTTTTTCCGTCCCTGCTCGACGGACTCTATTGGGTCTCGTATATGTCCATCCAGCTTTTCGGCATAGGTATGTCGATATGTATGGCGTATTATGCGGGCGGATTTTTCTCCGCGCTTGTCTCGGGCGTTCTCGCCGTATATTTCGGTCTCTTCTGCACCCAGGTCGCGGGCGTTGAAACAGTGGGCGGCTCGTCTGTTATCGGCTTCATGGGCTATTATTTGATAGCTCTGCTGAGCACCGTGTGCGTGACTTTCCTGCACAAGGTCTGTGTCGTCGTTATAGAATGGGCGTTCGGTCTGCTGTTGAAGCTTGCCCATTCAAAGATAAAAGACGAAGCAAAGCGCGAGGAGCTTATATGCACATTCCGCCCGCAGCTCAAAAATATGACCCTGCTCGGCGATTCGCTCGTTGTTATCGGGCTTTCCGCGTTCGCGGTGTTCTTCGTTATGAACTATGCCTACGCTCTGCCGATGACCCTGCTCGCGCATAAGCTTGCCGGAATAGTCGCCTCCTCCGCAAATATCATTCTCAAAGGCGCCGTGATAGGCTTCGCGCTCGGCTTCGATGTCGGCGGTCCGCTCTCGCTCGCGGTGTTCGATGAGATATTCAAGGGCGTGCTGGCGGGCTCAATGGAGAGCGCAAGACTGCTCACAGTGTTCTCCGCGGCGATGATAACCCCGTCGTGGATATGCATGATTTATCTCTTCGTCGGCAAGAAGTTCAAGTCCTGGCCGATGGTCGTCTATGATGAAAACCTGCTCAACACGGGCTTCATTAACGAGGTGTTCCAGAATGTCAGGCTCATGGCTATGTCGCCGATGGTCTATTGCGTCAGAGAACCGCAGACAACGCCTTTCGCGCTCATCGGCGGAACAACGCTCACTGGTATTCTCGCCGCGGCATTCGGCATCTGCAACGAGTCATTCTTGACTGACTATGCCCGGAAATACGGTCTTCTCCGCACTTCCACAATTGTCGTCACCGACAAATACGACGCCTTTGCGGGGCTGCTGCCTCCGCTCTATGCCGGCGGGGGAGCGAAAGTTATTCTGCTCTCGTTCGCGGCGGCGCTCGTCGGTTCGCTGCTCGGCGTGGGGATTGTAGTCCTGCTCAAGAAAGCGCGCTATTCAAAGCAGGAGAAGCGCGGCGAGGATCTCTTCCTTGCATACGGCTATGAGTTCACTCAGCAGGAGTGGAATGAGACATATAAGAAAAAGTCGAAGCTTGAACAGAAATTAGGTCTCGCGGGCGATACAGAAGAAAACGAGCCGGAGCTCGACACGACCGAATAAAACAAAAAAACGGGATTGGCGGTCAGTCCGTCAATCCCGTTTCGTATAGCTTATTTTTTTACATATCTGTCAAACGTGAAAACGTATCCGTTGCTCTCCTGCGCGTCGGCGCGCGACAAGCTGATAAAAGTGAAAGCTTATATCAAAACCGAGTCCGGCAGCGCGGTCATCCGCCTGAGAATGAACGGAAAAGTGCTCGAATATACGCCCGACACCGACGGCAGATTCGAACATGAGTTCAATTTCGAAAACGGCGGCAACTACATCATGATAGACTTCGACCGCTTCACCGGAACAGTTCAGATGATAGCAGAATATGTATAACAAAAACGGCAGGAACCGTAAAAAAGTTCCTGCCGTTTTCTCTTATTTTATATATCCCGGCGCATCGCTTTCGGGAATGTACATCGTCTGATTGTAGCCGTCGGTGAATGTTATCTGCGCGATATAGCCGCCGAGAGAGGTGTAACACTGTCCTTGAGCGAGTGCGAACAGCTCGTCTGACTGCTTTTGATTTGTAATGTTCTTTATGAAGCAGTCGTCCATGTCACCGAAAGTTTTGTTCACCAACTTTATTTCTTTCGTGTTGAACATCGTGCTCATAATAAAAATCGGGTTTATCGCGGTGCCGCCGTATTTTCCGCTTTTGTTTATCTCCTGCGCCTGCAAAATGATGCGGCGGCAGTCGTAAATATTGACGC
>ULXA01030062.1_pt1 | contig 24374 bp, 16 predicted proteins | sample 1960861 | NCBI WGS metagenome assembly ULXA01 (sample SAMEA4835827, study PRJEB28245) | human gut metagenome | biome: gut microbiome; material: fecal sample | place: Denmark | collected 2008
AATCGAGTTGCTGCTTCCGTACACAGCCACGCCTGCACTGAAAGTAAATTCTTTTCCTTTTTCTTTCTCAGAAAACTCCAAATAGCTTTTGCTTATCCGCTTCATAACCGTCATAACAGCTTCGATATTATCCGTATCAAAGAGGATCATGAATTCTTCTCCGCCGAATCGAGCTATAAGGTCATTTTCTCCGATATTTGTTTTAACCGCATACGCAAAATGTTTAAGCACATCATCACCGAAAACGTGTCCGTATGTATCGTTTACCGACTTGAACAAATCGAGGTCGATAAGCACCGCACAGTGTTTCTTTTTCTCGTCCTGCGAAAGCTGATTTTCAAGATATTTTATAAGATAACGGCGGTTTCTTATCTCGGTCAGCGGATCGGTATTCACAGCAAGCGTAAGCTCCTCGCCCATTTCACTGAGCTGTTTTGCCTGACGCTCAAATTGCACTATCACTATTGCGACCGCAACCATTATGCCTATAAACGCTATTATAAATGAAAACAGCGTGTCAAGCTCCTTATTATCATTAACCATATTCAGCTGAGGAAATTTGCTTCTGACAACAAATGCGGCTATATCTGCAACGAACACCGCCGCCCCCATTATAACTCTGTGCACCGGCTTCATAAAAGTAATAATTCCGATTTCCGCAACAAGCATATACACTGCCGTGCTTGCACCGTATGAAATATACAACATCGGGAACTCGACAAACCCAAGCACAAGGAGTATTATAAACGTAGCGACATAGGTTCTTCCTGTCAGAAAACCGACCAATGACGATACTATAATTACAAGTGCGCAAGCCGCACAGAATAAGGTCTGCGGGGTAAATCCGAATATCACCGCATTTGCAGTAAATCCCGCTATATTCGATACACAACCGGTTAATGCCAATACTATGAACAGCTTGTCACGAAGCTCTGAATTCACAGTATCTGATTTTTTATTCATTGTTAGTGCTCTCTTTCGTTCTTACTTTTCTTTCTGCTTTTCTGCCCGTCAATGATGCCGTTTTTCTATATCGGCAAGAATATCGTCTATATCATATCTCTTGTCCTCGTCATCTCTGAACACTAGCGATATATCGGGCTCGGAGCCGCCGTGCGTTACTTCAGCCGCAACCGTTTTTTCTGTCATTTCGGGCAAAGCATTTTCATTTTTTATATTTTCTGTTTTAGCTTTCTTTTCCTTTTGCTGCTCTGCTCTGTCCGATTCCATCCGTTTTCTTGCTCCGGCGGAAAAATCCGCTCGGTCTTTTATGTTATCGGCACTTGCCGCTATATTCTTTTTGCTCCGCAGACGCTCTGTGAAATCATCCGTTTTACCGTGAGAGCTGTCCGGGATACGATTATGCGGCACTTTTCCGTTATCGGATAAAGACGGCATAGTAACCTTTTTAGCGTCGGTCTTGCTTGCTTTTGACAGCTTGCGTTCCTCGCTTTCAGGGGGAACATACACCGGCGCTTCTTCCTGCAATTTGACCGTTTCCACCTGCGGTACCGGACGCTTTGACATAATGAACTTCACTATCTCAAATGCTACTATTGCGATACACGGCAGTATGGCGATAGCCATAACGCCAAACGGCGACATTGCAAATCCGATAACGGCACCCCAGAAATCACTGCAATAGTTAACTCTTGCAACAAGCTGGCTTTGTGATATTGTGATATTTTCTCCGCCTTGAGTTTCAACATCAAAGCTCATAACGCCTTCCTTAAGCGTGGAGGAATTTACCTTTGCAAGCTGTGCTCCGCCGTTTTCATACCGATTATATATTATAAGCTCTCCGTTGTTTACCTCGTCGGGCCACACCTTCTGCGCTATAGCGGCTGTGCCTGCCTTAAGCTGATAGAAATCGTTGTCACGCACTATGTAAACATTATATCCGAAAATATCCGGCGCAGCAGAGCCGCCGAATGAAAACAGCATTGATGTAACTACGAGAAATACCGCAAAAACAATTAGCAGTACGCCGATAACTACACCGATACACCTTGCCACAGATGTTTTTTTTATCAAATTTTCCTCGTTTCCGTCAAAAAAGCTATTGACAACAAATCAAAAATACGATATAATAATATAGTCATTTTGGAACTGTATTCCGAAATATGACCATATATATTTTACCACATTGCCTCGCTCTTTTCAAGTGTTAATTGTGCATTATACAATGTTTTGACTTGTGAAGCGTCCGCTTTCGGAAAACGGAAAATGTGTGTAAATATATCAGAATATCGGAATAAATATGCTTGTGTAGCACAGTTGGTAGTGCAGCTCATTCGTAATGAGCAGGTCGCAGGTTCGAGTCCCGTCACAAGCTCCATAAAAGTAACCGCCCGGATTTAATGCCCGGGCGGTTTATCTGTTTATAACGCTTGTGTTCCGATTCTTATCATATATCATAATCTTTCTGATACGCTTTTTAACGGCAGTATGCTTTTATTAATCTGCATTTTCAGCAAATTTGCAATGCTCCTGCCAGCAAGCCCTCTTTGCAAGCTTGCACCATTCCCGAAAGTTCGCATAACCAGTTACGCTATCTTTTTTAGGGTGTCGGCTTTTTACAGATACCTCAGGTGCGTAATGTTTCGGACGTACCGCTTGACTTTTAAGGTCAAACAGCCTATAATATCAGTAATACAGGTGTTTCATCTGTACAAAAAGAGATGAACCTCTGCTATTTTGGCGGGGGGGCATCTCTTTTTCTTATGCCAAACTTCACAAAAACCGCCCGGATTTAATGCCCGGGCGGTTTATCTGTTTATAACGCTTGTGTTCCGATTCTTATCATAATCTTTCTGATACGCTTTTTAACGGCAGTATGCTTTTTTATTGTTCAGAATTTTTCAGCAAATTTGCAATGCTCCTGCCTGCAAGCTCGGCTGAGTATCGCACCTGCTCAATATCGTTTGCCAACGCTCCGAATTCTATAACCAGCGAAGCCTCAGCCAGATCCTGATTATAAAACCGATAATCGAAAAGCATAGGCCGTGTTATGCCTTTGTTATCTTTTTCTATTGCATTTTGCAAATATGACGCAAAGCGGAGGTTATCCATATAATCCGGCAATATATCCGTGCCATCGTCACATCCGCATATTATCATTATCTGCGCCGCTTTTCTGCCGTTGATTTCTGCAACGGGAGCTATTCTCACATCTCCGTCCGCTATTCCGTCACGGTGAATGTCCAGCACTATTTTTATTGACGGATACTCTTTCAGCAGCTCCTCTGTTCGTTCCCTGCTTCTTGAATATGAGTAGTTGTAAACGGGATCATCAAAGACCGTTCCGTCGTGCAGCGTACTTATTCCGTTGTCAGCAAGCGTCTGCGCAAGCACCGCTCCTACTCCCACAACGCTGTTTGCAGGGCAAAGCGATCTGCCGTCATAAGCGGTATCGTAATATCCGTCGCTGTCACGCTCGTAGCTTTCGGTCGTATGCGTATGTATTATAAGCACCTGAGGATCGTTGCCGTCCGACAGCGTGACAGAAGGTTTTTTCTCAGCCTCAGCACCTATAAGCTCCGACGGAAGCTTGGTGCAGTTTCTTATCTGACCGTTTTCGAGGTCTATTACATTGTCGCCGCTGATCTTCCCGTAGTGCTTTTCCTTTACTGTACCGTCCTTTGCCGTATACTGCGTAAGATCGTCCTTGTCCTTTCTTATGTTGACGGAAATCAGCCGTGTTTTTACATCGGCGGGAGCGTCGACCGGCACCAGTGTTTCACCGGAAATATCCTGCGTACTGCTTGACGGATTATCGGTCGCAGGCACTTTCTGCTCCTGCTGCTCCTGCTGCTCCTGCTGCTCCTGCTTTTCAGTCTTTGTTTCATTGTACGGTTTCTCTGTGCAAGGTTCGGATAAAACCGTATCTTCATCCCTGCCGTCAAATTCGTTTACAGGAACAGCAAGCATAACGCTCAGTGCGGTAAGCTGTCTTAGTCCGTCCGAAACGCTTTTGCCGCTTACCGCTCCGGTTACGGCGTTTTCAGCTACGCCCGTCAGGGTAAATGATAATACCGCCGCAGTAAGCCCTATGCCAAGAACCTTTACAATACCTTTGTTTTTATTGCCTCTCATAAGCCTTTCCTTTCGCCAAGTGTTTTCACGGTTGGATTTTTCTTGTTACAGCTTATGATTCATATTCCGCAAATATTCAGGAATAATTCATCAGCATTGATATGTCGCTGTATGACAGTGACGGACACAGACTGCGGTTCAGCGCACAGGATATTATATGTGCGTACCTGCTTATCTCAACATCTATATCATATCTTGTCACAAAAAATCTATCGTTATCGCTTTCATACTCCATAGTGGTAGGAACGCCTACAGCAATTACCGGTATGCCTGCCGCCTCACTGTCAAGACGGTTCCTGTTGCCGGCAGTACTGCCGGGCGTTATGCCGGTATCCGTGACCTGTATGCTTCTGCAAAGGTGCTCCGGCTCACTGCACGCAAGGCTGTCTATCGCTACAATATAGTCCGCTTTTATCTTCTCCGCACAGAATATTGCGTGACAGACGCTGTCTATACCGGAATTTGCCGAAACATCCGTCCTTATTACCGACACATTCCCTATTCCGTCCGCATTGTGCATTTTTTCAATGAAATGCGAGGTCGCAAGTACCCTGCCTGCCGTTCTCCAACCAAGACTGTCAGACGCTACAGACGGGTTTCCAAGCCCCGTAACAAGACATTTTCCTTCCGGAAGGAGCTTGTTAAGCACCGTACACAGTGCATGGATCTGACCGTCCGCATAAGGAACGTCCGTACTGTCAACGGTAAAATATCTTCCGCAGGGGCGGTTAAAAAGAGAGGTTTCCTTTTCGGAAACGATTATTTCGGTTATCTTCTCTCCGTAAAGCTCATAGCTTTCACATCTTATTCCGTTTTTGCCCTTTACAAACTCGGTCGCCATATCTGTTCTTCCCGTAAGCTGCATAAAATTTCCTCCCGAAGAATTTTTTCAAAAAAATCGTAAAAAAGTATTGCATTTTCGTTTTGGACGTGCTATAATAAAGCGTATTGTGAAATATAACTATGATTATATGTAGATCTGTATAAAGGAGGTGCCGTAAGTGCCTAACATTAAATCTGCCAAGAAGAGAGTTTTAGTATCTGCTACAAAGCAGGCTCGCAATAAGGCTGACAAGACCGCTCTTAAGACTATTCTGAAGAAGGTTGACGCTGATACTAACGCTGACAACGTTAAGGTTGCAGTTAAAGCAGTTGATAAGGCAGCAGCAAAGGGTATTATCCACAAGAATGCTGCAGCTAGAAAGAAATCTCAGCTTGCTAAGAAGTTAAACGCTGTTTCCTGAGAATAACGATTTAACGTAACGCTCCTGCGGGAGCGTTTTCTTTTTTGTGTTAATTACAGTGATACAAAAGCATCGGCTTGCATTATTATGTGCCGATGCTCTTTTTTTATCCCGAAATGCTTTTTACCGTATATCCGTTATCAAGCCAGTAGTCGATGACATCGGGCAGTATCGCCGTATTTGTTTCGGATACCGCATGGAGAAGATATACAGCCCCATTGTGCGTTGCGGAGGTTATTCGCCTGTACGCCGTGTCCCTGTCGGGCTGAGCGTCCGTATTCCAGTCGTTGTACGCAAAGGACCACAGCACAGTATCATAACCCATATTTTTGGCAATGCGTAATGTTCTGACCGAAAATTCTCCTCGAGGGGGACGCATCGTAACGGTTTTGTATCCGCCGAAATTATCGGAAATATAAGTTTCAAGTCCGTGTATTTCTTCAAAGACCATATCATCGCTTATATCCGGCAGTGACGGGTGGGTACAGCTGTGATTTCCGACCTCGTGACCCTCGTTTATCATACGCTGTACAAGCTCCGGACTGCTTTTTACATAATCAAGCGTCACATAGAACGTTGCCGTAACCTTCTTTTCCTTCAGAATATCCAGTATTTTTCCGGTACAGCCGTTTTCATAGCCCTCGTCAAACGTCAGGCGGATCGTCCTGTCATCTTTGCCGAATATGAATCTTCCGCCGTATGACCCGTATTTTTCCTGCGCCTGTACTGCTCCTACAGGACGATTATCGCTATCGGTTTCATAGCCCTGACCGTAGCAGACCTTCTCTTTTCCGTCCGTCAGAAAAGCTGTTTCAGCAGGCGTTCTGCCTCCCCTGCCGTTATATTCTGTGCTTTGTCCGACAGTATTCTTATCGGACGTACATCCGCACATGAACATTGCCGTCAATACCGTAAATACTGCGGCTGACATTTTTCTGTGCAAAAAAATCACCCCTTTACAGATATAGTATCCGTAAAGGAGCGGTTGTAATTCATTGAAATAAATGGCGGCTTTCGTCAGCTGCCGAGATAAGTCTTGACCATTGCCTGTAAAAGCTCGTCACGATCAATATGGCGGATCAGGCTGCGGGCGTTGTTATATGTAGTTATATAGGTAGGATCTTCGGACAGAATATAGCCGACAAGCTGATTTATAGGATTATAGCCCTTCTCCTTGAGCGCACCGTAAACCGTTGTCAGTATTTCCTTCATCTCGTTTTCTCTTTCATCCTTGAGCGAAAACGGCATAGTTTTGTCGATCATCAATATCAGTCCTTTCGTTAATATCTTTAAAAAGCCGAAATTATTTTAAGGTTGTTATACTATTATACACTACCGTTCAATAAAATACAATAGCCGATAGCGAATTTTCGTTAAAATCACCAATAGCTGTTCGCATTTTTGGGTAATTGATAAAACTTTACAATTCACTATTGAATTATTGAATAATTTTTGGTATAATAACAATAACCAGATTTTTCAGGGGGTACAATAATGGCAGAACAGAAAAAAGCGCCATCTACAAACGGCGAATTCAAAACCTCGCCGCTCGGCTTCGACAAAGCCGAAGTAATGGCATACATAGTACAGCACAATAAAGAGCGTAAAGCCCTTAAGGAAGAAAATGACGAGCTGAAAAGAGCGCTCGAAGAAAAACAGCAGACGAACGAAGGTCAGAACAACGAGCTTACAGCCGAGCTTGAAAAGAAAAAGGCTGAGCTTGACGCACAGATTCTTGAGAGCAGAAAGCAGGTTCTTGACGAAAGACGCAAGCTGGCGCAGACCGAAAAAGAACTGCACGTTATGCAGGACAAATACTCTGCCTTGACAGAAGAATTCACAGAATTCAAAAAGCAGGCAGCTGCAAAAATAGATAAAGCAAAGCACAGCGGCGGAACAATTGACCCCGCTCAGCTTGCAAAGATTTCCGCAAAAGCAAATGCCGACGCAAACGCTGTAATCGATGACGCTCAGAGCAAGGCAAACGAGATTATCACGGCCGCAAAGGCATATTTTGCCGATACGGTAAAGAAAACATACGATTACAAGCAGTCTGTGCTTGAAAAGGCAGACACATTCGCAAACGGCGTTACATCAGGTGCGGTGGCTCCCGCAATAGATATTCAAGCTGTTCTTGCCAACATAACCGCCTCAGTAAATGAAGCCGTTGAAAAAGCACTTGCCGGAGCTAATGCCGTAAACGATGCGGTTGCAAAGGCTGTTGAAGATACAAAGGCTGTAAACGATGTACTCGCTAAGGCTGTTGAAGAAGCCGCACAGGCAGAAACAGCCACTGATAACACGGCTGATGTTCCAGAAGAAAAGCTGTCCGATGATGAGGAGCTTATCAACGCAAAGAGCGAGCTTGAAAATATCGGCGGACTTGACGAGAGCGAGCTTGACGCCTACGCTCCTATGGAAATCGAGCCGTATAACTTTGAGCTTAAGCTGGATATGCCGGCTCAGACAAACGATTACGATGATGACGATATGCTGGCAGACAACAACGGTCTGCTCAGTTCATTTGAGATAGTATCGGGTGACGATGACATTTCTGCAGATAACGTGGATACGGGCGATCTGCTCGTTGAGGAAACTCCTGCGGCAGACGATATGGCTGACCTGCTTGCAGAGGAACCTGTTGTGGCATCTGCTCCCAAAGCCGACACCGCTCCTGTTGCCGACGATTTCAGTGACCTTCTTGCAGAAGAACCTGCTCCTGCTCCCGTAGCTAAGGCAGAACCTGCTCCTGCAGCCGATGATTTCAGCGACCTTCTTGCAGATGAGCCTGCTCCCACTCCCGAAGCTAAGGCAGAGCCTGCTCCTGTAGCAGATGATTTCAGCGACCTTCTTGCAGATGAGCCTGCTCCCGCTCCCGAAGCTAAGGCAGAACCTGCTCCTGCAGCCGATGATTTCAGCGATCTTCTTGCAGATGAACCTGCTCCTGCTCCCGAAGCTAAGGCAAAACCTGCTCCTGCAGCCGATGATTTCAGCGACCTTCTTGCTGATGAGCCTGCGCCCGCAGCTAAGACCGAACGGACTGCCAACCGCAGCGGCGATAAACCTAAGGAAAAGCTGAATGAAAGTCGTTCAATGGGTGTTGCCGGCAAGGAAGAAAAGGTGAACGATCCCTGGAAGGATCTCGAAGCACAGATGAACGGCATGTCTATTACTCCTCCCCCTGCACATAAGCAGGCAGACGATGACGGAATGACATCTTCGTTTGACGATCCTGCCGCTCCCGCAGCTTCCGCTAAGGAAGAAAAGATCGATATGTCCGATTATTCGTCCATGCTCGGCGGAATAAACGACAATATGACCACCAACACTGCCCAGTATGATCCTTCGTGGGATCTCAAGATGATGGAAGGTCTTAAAGACAATGACGATGACGACGACGAGATGAGCTCGGATAATGTGGGATTCTTCGACCTTTAATCAAAAGTAAATATCGTATGCCGGAAAGTGTATGCTTTCCGGCATAATAAATTCAATGCGAACAGGAGTACAAACTTGGAACTTAACACAAGCGAACTTAAAGAAAAGGCAAAAACGCTCAGAGCCGGCGACAAGATAGAGCTGAGCGGTACTGTATACACCGCTCGTGACGCCGCTCACAAGCGTATAAAACAGCTTATCGACGAAGGCGGAGAACTGCCCTTTGAAATAGACGGTGCGGCTATTTACTACGCAGGACCTACCGGCACTAAAGAAGGCATGGCTATCGGCTCATGCGGCCCTACGACATCGGGCAGAATGGACCCCTACGCTCCCCTGCTGCTCGATATGGGGTTATCCGCAATGATAGGAAAGGGAGAACGCAAACCTGCCGTAGTAGACGCCATAAAACGCAACGGTGCGGTATACTTCTGTGCCATAGGCGGTGCAGGTGCACTTGCCTGTCAGTGCATAACCGAGTGTGAGGTAATAGCCTTTGAGGATCTGGGCTGTGAAAGTGTGAAAAAGCTGACTTTCGACAAATTCCCTCTTATCGTTGCAATCGACGCTGTCGGCGGCAACATTTTCGAAACAGGCAGAAAGCAGTACGCAGAGGTCTGATTAGCTGATTTTTATATAAAATATCACGGCGTTTTTCAAAAACGAAAAAAATCGAAAAAAATTTAAAAAAAGTGTTGACAAACGCAAAACGCTGTGATATAATATAAAAGTCGCTGATACAGAGTGACAAAACAGAAAGATATGGCGGTATAGCTCAGTTGGCTAGAGCACTTGGTTCATACCCAGGGTGTCGTTGGTTCAAATCCGACTGCCGCTACCATTTCTACGGCCCGTTGGTCAAGCGGTTAAGACATCGCCCTTTCACGGCGGAATCATGGGTTCGATTCCCGTACGGGTCACCACACTACGATACTCCCGAATGGCTTTACAAAGCCATTCGGGAGTGTTTCTTATTGTACGGATTTTGGTCTTGGTCTTTATTTGGTCTTTATTGCAAAGCAACAAGGTTCTCGTTGCTGTTCGAAATCTTTGATTTCGGTAACAGCAGAGGTTCTTATTTTGAATTTATGGTCTTTAAGCAGGGAATTCGGCTCTTTCGCCGCCCTGCTTTTCTTTTTTGTCAAAGATAAGTGCGTCGGCGATTGCCCGGCTCGTCCTTGCCTGTGCTTCTTGGAACATATGACAGTAGATGTTCGTTGCCGTTGAAGCCTGCGAGTGCCCAAATCCGCCGATACTGCAACCACATCAACGCCCGCATTGATGAGCAGGCTTGCGTGTAAGTGCCTTAACGAGTGAATGTCGCAGAACCTTATGCTGTTCTTTTCGCAAAACTCCTTGAACAGGAAGTATGGAGTATTGTTGTTCATAGGGCTTCCGTCCCACTTGATGAACAGACGGTCGCAGTCCTGCCACTTGTCGCCAATTCCGGCGCACTGTTCGTCCTGTTCCTTTCTCAGCTCCCACAGCATATCCATAACGTACTGCGGGTACTTCTGCGTTCTCTGGGACTTCTTTGTTTTCGTTGTGTCGGTATAGATACCTTTCTTTGCCGCATGCACACACCCGTACAGCGTTCCGTGCGGTACCTTCTGTTCCTCGCCGGCTCGCTTTACCACTATTTCCAGCGCCGGCTTTACTGACTGCTCCTTGTAGCTCCGTCGTATTTCTTCGCTTCTGACATGTCCTTCACCCTCCTGATTTTAGCATATTCTTTTGAGCGTGGGATGTCAAGTTTTATTATACAACATCAAGGTGGGTGGTTTTTGCAGCTGTATTCTTTGTTTAATGCTGCTCAAATTTTGGCTTTACTTTTGCTCCTTCTTAGCAGTATTGCAGTTACTGCCACAGTACCGTACTTAAATTATAACACAAAGCCGCTATTTTTCAATGGAAAAAACTCTTTCCTCCCGAAAGAAGAAAAAACAGCAGCCCGAAAAAGAAAAAGCCGCACAAGGTCTTACCCCCTGTGCGGCTGAAACGCATTTAATGTATCAGTTTATTTGAGCAGTTTGTTTTCCACCCTGAAATAGTCCACGTCGACATAACCTCCCGTCTGCTTTGTCGGGAAGTTGAATATCGCATAACGGTATCCCATAAAATGCAGACCGTAATAATTCATTTGCAGCGTGTCTCCTATTTTTGTCCAGTTCTCGCCGTCGAGGCTGTAATAGAAATACGCCTTGTCCGTTGCGTTTTTGAAATCGCAGTCGACCCGCAGATAAACTTCGTTTTCCGTTATTTCGACCCTTTCCGTTTCAAATTCCTTTTCAACGTCGTCGTTATCGTCATACCAAACCGTTACGATATATTTTTTCCCGTCCTCGATTTTTACGGCGACATAACCGTATTTCTCCGCGAAGGCGGCAAACCCCGCAACATCGCCCTCTTTCATTTCTGAAACGTCGAGCTTTATATATGCGCCGCATTCCGGTCCGAAGGTTCGCTGCGAAATGGTGTTTCTCGCATTGGCAACTGTGCCGCAGACATTGACCGTTCTCAGCCTCAGATAGCCTTCCCTCTCGGTGAGCGACCAGAAGCGGTTGTCGGGATTGTGGTTCCATTGCCATTCCAACCCGAGGTTAGAGCCGTTATAATCGCTCTCGCCCGCTTCCTCGGGCGTGTCGGCAAAGCTGTGATAGGATCTCACTATCTGTGAGTTGATAAATTCGTCGCTTGTGACGATGCCCTTTTTCTCGTGACCCGCGATAGGAATCTTGGCGGTCGTGGGCACCTTTCCTTTAACTCCGACTACCGGCCAGCCGTCCTCCCATGTCATGGTCGACACAACGGGAGTCCTGCCCACCGCCCCGTGATCCTGAAATACAAAGCAATACCAGTTGCCGTCCTTATCGTCGACGATACCGCCCTGTGCGGCACCATCATTTCTGAAGCCCATATTATCTCTGATTATCACTTTCCTTTCCCACTCGCCGTCGAGCGCTTCGCTTCTGTAACAAAGCTGCGTTCTTTTGCTATTAGGTGGCCATGTTATGATAAAAATATAGTAATATCCGTTCAGCTTATAGACGTGAGAACCCTCGGCAAGGCAGCCCTTGACAAGTCCCGCGTTGTTGATGAGTTTTCTCTTGGTTCCGGGCTTGACCGCACTCAGATCCTTTTCCAGTTCAACGCACCATATCTCTCCGCCGCCGTAGATAAGATACACCTTGCCGTCGTCGTCGAACAAAAGACTCATATCATGGAAGCACTCGTCATACACGAACCTGTCCCATTTTCCGTTTTCTATATCGTCGGTATGATAGATATAAGTTTTTCCGGTGGAGAAGGAAGTGAAGCCGGCGTAATAAACACCGTTGTTATATCTGAGGGTAGTCGCCCACTGACCCTTGCCGTAATTGTTTTCCCCGTTTCTTAAGGCAAGTTTATCACTGTCCTCCAGTGTATCAAAAACGTAATTTACTATTTCCCAGTTTACAAGGTCGTAGGATTTCATTACGGGACAACCCGGAGACAGGTGCATGGTCGTCGAAACCATATAAAACGCGTCGTCAACGCGGATTATATCAATATCGGGCACGTCGGCGAAAATAACGGGATTTGTGTAGTTTCCCTTGCCGTCGTCGGTTGAAGTTATCGTGGATTTTATGATATCCTTATCAAGCACTTTGGGGTCCTCCTCTTTTCCGGGCTCGGTGGTGACGCTCGGTAGCGGATTCGAAGTCGAAGTCGAAGTCGAAGTCGACTTCGACGTCACGGAGCTCGTGCCAACTTCCGCCGTGCATGCCGTCAGCGTCAATACCGCCATCAGCGCCGCTGCGAACCTAACAAGTTTTTTCATTTTTCCCTCCTTATTTTCCGTTGCCTCCGTCAGCTGTCAAGCTCAAGACCGCTTACGGTGACATTGTAGGTGATGGATGTGAACGGCGTCTCTTCGCCGTTTACTTTAAGCGCCAGACGATAGTTTGTCCATGTTATGTCTGTTTTCGCTGCGAATATTCCACATTCCTCCGTGCCGTAAATCAGCGATCCGACCTCGGAGCCGCCCCAGCCGTTTTCAAGCCCGTTTTCCGACGAGCTTGTGGGATCGAGTTCCTTATTTACGGGAACTTCAACATCTCCGTTTTCGGTTGCCAGCGTCAGCGATCTCACAAGCACCTTATACTTCGCATTGGTATCGGTATTAATAAACCCGAGGTTGACTATGGCGCTGTCCTTTTCAAAAGAAGAGGATTTTATGGAATAGTCCCCGTCCTTCGGAATGTCGAGCATCGCAGAGGGGCTCGGTCCGGGCTCGGTCTGTCCCGATATTACCAGCGTCTTGTAGGGTATTTCGGTGGAGGCTATGCTCTCTTCAGGACGAAGCTGCTCGTCGCCCTTCGAAAACCTCCACGACTTAAGCTCTATATCGGAGCCGGAAAATACGAAATAAATGTCATGGTTTCTTCCGTCAAACTGCGCAAAGCTGTCCGAGCGTATTTTGGTATAATCCGCGCAGTCGAACTCGACGAACGCAGCGGCTTTGGAGGAGATATCGTCAAGACGAACCTCTATTCTTCCCTTGCCCTTGACCTCAGCGATAAACTCTGATGCCCCATAGCCGAAGTCTGCTCCTCTTACATATATCCACGCGCCGTTGGCGGTGCTTTTTGCGGCAGGATCATTTACCTTGTCGTATCCGATATCCGCACTGGTGAACATCAGCGCACCGCTGTTATCGGTATAGGGGTCGACCAGCTTTATCTGCGCTACGCCCTTCTTGCTTGCCGCAGTTATGGGAATATCGCCCGTTGCCTTGTCCATGGGCAGATAGTCTGCCATCATACTGCGGAAGCCCGCTTTTCCTCCCATAAGCTCCTCCAGAAGAAGCGTATGGTGAATGATGTAGTTTACGCCCTTATATTCAATAAAATGAGTGTGGTTGTTAGCCCAGCGAAGTCCTGAGGCCCCGTCGGCGTTCTCTCCCGCATTATAGAAATAGGGTCCTCTGCATTCCCAACTATCCGCGTCGAGAGGGGTCTTGGTAGTCATATACGCCATGCTGCACGCGGGCGGAACTTTGACCCCCTCGTACTCCTTCCAGCCGGTCTTGTGATCCTGCCAGTCGGTGCAGTATGTATAGTAATATACCCCGTCGATATAGTTCAGCTCGCTCGCCTCAAAAAAGTAGGGAGCGTCAATGGAAACAAATTCGCTGTCAAAGGAAAGCATATCCTTTCCCAGCTTTGCTATCTTCGGGATCTTGCTGTGCATAGTGTTGCCGTCCGCCGGTGTGCCTCCGCCGAAGGAGAGCCAGCCTACGCCATTTTCGTCAATGCACACACCCGGATCAAAGGGCGCGGGGCAATTCTCCAGCCCAGGCATATTCTGATAAACCAGAGGCTCGCCGAGCGGATCGGTCCACGGTCCCACAGGGTCGGTGGAGGTTATCACGCCCACGCCAGAGCCGCCGTTTGAGAAGTAAAGGTAAAAATGCGTAAGTCCGTCGTCTTCAACGCGGGAAACTATCGACGGTGCCCACGAGTTATATATCCACGGTGCGATCTCTCCGACCTCTATCCTGCCGTGATATATCCAGTTTACCATATCGTCGGTGGAAAATACCACAAGCGATTTGATATAGGCGTAGTCGTTCTTTGTTCCCTCTTCCGCCTGCTGTTGGTCGTTCGTGCCGTAAACGTAAAGCCTTCCGTTATATTCCACCGCAGTGGGATCGGCGCAGAATATGTTCGGCGAGATGGGATTTGCGTTCATCTCGTTCTTATAAACGTTACCGCTTACGCTGTCGATAATTATGCCGTTGTTCAGACTGTCCATAATTTTCTTCTCTGATACCGTGCCGCTTTCATTCGTTTCGGAATTCGAAGCGCTGGAAACGTCTGCGGTTCCGGAGTTGCCGGAAGCGTTGGGCTCGGAGCTCCCGCTGCTTGTTTCGCCGCCGTTCGAGCAACCCACTGTCATAAACAGGGCCGCCGCGCACAAAATAGCCGCGAATTTACTTGTGATCTTCATCGTTAAAACCTCCGTTTTGTTTCTCGTGTCCAAAGACACCTTTAAGTTTATTATACCAATAAACAACACAAAGTCAACAGCTGATATCTGTTTTGTCCACCTTTTAATCATAATATGCACCTTTTCGGTTGACATAACCGCGTGAACGTGAATAAGTTATAATTTATACGAAAGCTTGTTTCCGGCATACTCTGTCGCCGAACGCATCAAAAATCCTTCCCCGTCAGCGGCAGAATTTACCGCATAACAGGGGTTGAGCGGCTGCGGGAACGGGCTTTATATGAATGCGTGAAAGGACGAACGAAATGTCAAAAAAATTGCCGTAATAATCGCAAGAGCCGACGACCGCACCCAGAAGGATATCATATGCGGAATAGCCGAGGCGGCATTTGCCGCGGATACGGACGTGGTGGTGTTTTCAAACATTTATAATCACCGGATAAGGGGCTAATTTCTCAATTTTGAAAATGTCATATACGATTTTTTTGATCCGAGCGGCTTTGACGGAGTTATTGTCACTGCGGAAGCGTTTCTGGACATTTCCACCACAAAACCTCGCAGAGCGATCTGCGAGGTTTTTGTTTTATGTATTTTGTCGCTTTTGTCTCCTAAAACGTATGGCGGTTTTCCGCAAGCCATGCAAGGCAAGGTAAAATCCACTTTCAGCAGATTTTATATCTGAGTTTATCATATCACAAATTAGTATTGCTCTGCATTTTCTGTTCAATTTCATTACGTCACCACTTATGTTTATCAGTTACTTTGCAGTTTAATCTGCGAAATAACTTGTTGCTATGCAAAAAATCCACCGACCTTAAAAGTCAGTGGATTTTAATATTCTCTTCAAAAAATCTGATAAGTGTATCCATAACTCCGCCTGCCGCCTGAATACTGCCAATCATCAAGAGATCGGAGTTAAGCGATGAATAATCAATATCATAACCGGCATTTCTGATAAGCAATACAAAGAAAACTCTCTCCGTTCTGCCATTGCCCTCTCTGAACGTCGGTTATCGTAAAACCCTCCATTTCTGTGGAAGCAATTGCGTTATCTACAGCACGTTCAATCGTTATAACAGTTATAATAATCACCCCGTTTCATTTTTATTATATTATACTCCTGTTTGCCGATAAAAGCAATGCTTATCCCCCGCAATTTCAATTTAAAATGATATTTGTTTCTTTATTGCAATGAAAATTTGACATACCAATATCAAAAATCGGAATGCCCGTAAATATTGACATACCCATAAAAAAGTGATATAAATTAGTTGTAAAAGCAGATAATAATGTCTGTATTTTATATCATTCTACGGAGGTGTTTCAATTATGATGGAAAGACTGAGAGCGATGCGTGAGCCGCTCAAATATGTACAGGGCAGAGATGCACTGCTTAAATTCCACGAAGAAATGGGTTATATGGGCAAGCGCTGGCTGTTTGTATGCTCAAACAGCGGTTACAAGGCATGCCACGATAAAATAGAAAAGAGCTTTGAAGGTCTTGACGACTACAGACGTTACGAGATATTCGGCGGAATATCCAGCAACGGCGAAATAAATAAAATGAAGGCTATCGTAGAGCAGGACAACATTGATACAGTAGTAGCCGTAGGCGGCGGCAGTGCCGTTGATACAGCAAAGGCTACCGCATACTACAGCGGAAAGCACATTGTAATCGTGCCTACAGTTGCGGCTACGGATGCTCCCTGCACCGGACTTTCAGTAATTTACAACGATGACCACAGCTTCGATAAATATCTGTTCTACCCCACAAATCCCGACGCTGTAATGGTCGATACGACCGTTATCGCAAATGCGCCCGTTAAGTTCCTTATCGCCGGTATGGGCGATGCGCTCGGCACATATTTCGAGGGTCGTGCTTCTATCCGCACCGAATCCGCAAGCCTTGAGGGCACGGGCATCACAAGAGCAGGTCAGGCACTTGCACGTCTTTGCTATGACACGCTCCGTGAATACGGCAAGCAGGCTATCGAGGCTTGTAAGGTACACGCCGTTACTCCCGCACTTGAAAATATCGTTGAAGCTAACGTTTACCTTTCAGGTGTCGGCGCCGATAACGTAAACTGTGCCGCCGCTCACTCATTCTACAACGGCGTTACTTCTCTCGGCATAAAGCACGCAGATCACGGCTGCTGCGTTGCACTCGGCACGCTTGTACAGCTTGTGCTTGAGGGCGCACCTAAAGAGGAATTCAAGGAAGTTCAGGACTTCTGCCTTGAGGTCGGTCTTCCCGTAACGCTTGAAGAAATCGGCGTTACAACTCCTGAGCAGGTAAAGACTATTTCCGAGAACGCTTGTATCCCCGGTGAAACTATCCACAACCTCGCAGGCGATGTACAGCCCGTTGAGCTGTATGACGCTATTATGCAGGCTGACGCTATGGGTAAGATTGCACTCGGCAAATAAGCGTAACAAATAATAAAATCACCGGACCTTTAGCACTGTGTGAAAAGGTCCGGTGTTTTGTTTGCCGAGCATGCCGACAATGGCTTTAAGCCTTTCAAGGTTTTAATATCGGCATAAAACAAAACCGCATCAGAACGATGCGGTTTAATGGCTGGGGTGGAAGGATTTGAACCCTCGAAATGGCGGAGTCAGAGTCCGATGCCTTACCACTTGGCGACACCCCAATATTCTTTAAGTTATCACTGCCGTGACAACGTAGATTATTATATCACACTGAAAAGCCGATGTCAAGCATTTTTTAAAATATTTTTTGATTTTTTCGATTGTTCCCGTTTTTAAAATTACCTATAGTTATATTCCAAACGATTTAAACAATCCGTCAATTTTTCTCCCCCATTTTGTTGACTACGAATATTCCTGCACTGACCAGTACAAGAGCAATCAGCGACTCAAGGCGGAATGCCTGCTGTGCCTCTCCGAGCAGAAGCGCAGAAAGAAGCACACCGCAAACCGGGTTCATAAAGCCGAAAACAGCAATTTTCGATACGGGGTTGTACTTTAACAGCAGGCTCCAGATCGAGTAGGCACAAGCGGAAATAAACGCAAGATAAAAAAGCATCAGTACGGCAGGCAGGGGCGATTCGGGCAGAGTTATGCTGCCGCCTGCAAGTAATCCGATAACAGTCATGACCGCACCGCCGAGCAGAAACTGCCAGCCGCTGAGCATCATAGTGTCGGTGTCTTTGGAAAAGCGTTTTATAAGCACGGAGGAAATCGCATAGGCAATGGTGGAAAGAAGAATAAAGCCATCTCCGGTAAGGCTGAATCCGCTGAGCAGAGAGCGGTCGAGATTTATAACAACTATTCCCGCAGTGCCAAGCACACAGCCGATAATCTTGAATTTTGTCAGCTTTTCAAGGCGAAAAACAAGCGATGAGATAAGTATGCACACAAACACACTCATACCCTCAATGACGGAAGATTTCACTCCGCTTGTATTAGCAAGTCCGATATAGAAGAACAGGTACTGTAAAATCGTCTGAGTAAGGCTCAGTGCCGCCACCTTCGGCAGTTCCTTGATTTTCGGAACAAGCGGCTTTTTGTGCATTATGCTTCCTGTTATAATAACCATAATTCCTGCTGCGAAAAAACGTATCCCCGCAAAAAGTATCAATGACATTGGTTGTGAGGTGTCAACGCCAAAAAGCCCGTAACCGATTTTTACGCATGGAAAAGCACTGCCCCACAAAGCAGAGCAGAATATTGCGAGAATTGCGGCTATCCAAGTTTTTGTCAGAATATCGGCTTTCATAATGACCTCGTTATATGCACAAAATAAGCGGTGTATCTTCGGCACAAACGCACAGACACACCGCTATATATTTTATCACTCTGAAAGAACAAGGTCAATACTGTTTTTTCTGATATTCCGACAGCGTTGCGGAACGCACAGCATCATCGGGAATGTTATCTGCTGAGCCGCATTGCAATCACCGATATATCGTCGCTCTTTTCGTCACCAGCATAGAATCTGGCAGTATTGGCGACTTCTTTAGAGAATTCTTTAAGGTCGGGCTGTTTATCCATCTCCCGGTAAAGCCATTTCTCGTTCAGCTCTGCACCGTCGCTTGTCATAACTATCATATCCCTGCTTCCTATCGTAAACGTTCTCCTGTCGTAGACAGGCTCGTCCTTTACTCCTATCGGCAAGCCCTTACAGCCTATGGTGACAAAGCGGTTTCCGCACTTGATATAAGTGTTGGCACTGCCTGCCTTGTATAAGTCTATCTTTCCGCTGTAAAGGTCGACAGCGCATATTTCAAGAGTAGCAAAACTCTCATCGGAGGATTTGCACACAAGTGATGTATTGATCACGCTGATTGCCGCCTCTACTCCGACACCTGCCTGCAAAAGACGTATAAGCATAGCGCAGGCAAACGATGAGTCCACTCTCGCCCTGCCGCCGCTGCCCATACCGTCCGATAATACAACATACGCTGTACCGTTCTTATCTATGAAGCTCTCGTAATAATCGCCGCAGGCAGTACCCTCCGTCTTGCTTATCTGACATATTTCAACATCAAGCGTGTATGTTGTTCCCGAAAAAAGACTCAGTTTACACGCCCCTCCGACACGGCTCAAGGTCGGCAAATCAAAGCGGCGGCGGAAAGCAAGCGTCATAGCCTCGCATATATCCTGCTTTGATGCGAAAAAACCGGTATCGGAATATGCCTCTACAAACATTCTTCCCTGCTCGCCAAGCTCCACATTCACTGCGTCTGCGTCTTCACAGCCGAGCTTTGACAACACATTGCAGGCGGTTTTGTTGTACTGAGGCTCAATCTCTCCGCTGTTTTCAATCTCATCGGATAACTGCGAGAGAATCTGCTCCGTTGCCGACAGCTGAGCCGTCAGGATATTACGCATACGGGCAATTCTTCGTTTTTCCGTACTGCTCGCCACATAAACATCACACAGCCTGCGGATTTTGTCAAGCAGTTCCTGCTTTTTAGGGCATCGTTCGCTTAAAGGCTCCGAAAAAGCATCCGGATCGGCACTTTCTCCCGACTTTACCATATTTGTAATCTTTGCAAACTGTTTAATGTTGTCGCCGTACTCCTTGCCCCAGCATTGCATATTATACCTGCACTTACGGCATATTTCGTCACAGGCTGTATTGTACACCCAGCTTATATCGCTTCCTATATTATTATCCAGCTTTTCGGCAGTGATACCGACCGTTCTTCTTACCTCGGCAATCGCTCCTCCGGCAAATTTCAGCCGTTTTGAAAACAGTTTTCTGACGCTGTTTTCGCCCGCTTTAACTCTGGCAATATCGCCCTGCTCAGCTGTAAGCTTTGCCGGTAACAGCATAAAGACCGCCGACGACATGAATATGCAGGCAACAACGGCGAGCTTTGAATTATCCATTCCGAACAGCGCAGTGCCAAGCGTTGCGGTCAACACAAAGCCTCCTGCGGCACTCAGCTTTCTTCCGCCGCTGAACATACCTCCGACAGCCGCCGCAGGAGCAACAACAGCCGCAAGAAAAGCGTAGTCGGCTGTGGCAACCGCACACCCGAGCGCAGACACCGCACCGCACACAGCACCTGCTCCACTGCCGTACTTCATAGCACTGCAAAGAGAAAGGCAGGATGCGAAAATTATTCCTATATTGAAGATACCGACGCTGTAATGCGACAGTATGCCGGACACTATAGCACAGCCGCCCAGAACGCAGATAAAGCTGAGAGGATCGCTGCGGACGGTTATCTTTGCTATCTCACGCTTTTCGGCAAGCCGTGACAAGCGTAAAGCGACAACCGCACCTCCGCCTGCCATGACCGAAAGAATGATGCAGTTCATCACCTCGCTTACGGTAGACGATGTGAGAAAATTCGCCGCAAAGACAGAGCCTGCCGCCGTGACAGCCGATACTATCTCAGACACGGCTGATTTTCTGCGTGAAACTATCATACGGATGGCAACAACGGAAAGCAGAGCCGATGTAACGGTAACGCCGTCGGTATAATTTCCGCCGAGAATATAGCCTGCCACACTTCCCACAAATGCGCTGATACAGTCGATTCCGCTCATAGCCGCCGCAAACGATGCCGCAAACGGCGATGGTTTTCCGAGCACTGTACTCATTGAAATTACCGCCGCCGCTATCATTACAGCCGTACATCTTATTACCGAATGTTCACGGATATCTATCTTATCCTTTGTTACTGCCCTTGACATTTCAAACTTCCTTTCGCTTTCAGACATCAGTCACCGACTATGTAATTATTTTACAGTTGTCCGACAGCGTTTTTTGTCGCAACGGGTAATGATATTACGCAAAAGAAAGGAGGTGCTGTCGTTTACGGTATAATGCGATTTCAAGCGATTATATCCCTGTTTTAACGACAGCAAAAAGTATTTCTCTGTTACGACATATTTTTCCGCTAAATTTTCACGAAAGTACTGTCAGGGCTTGATTTTGTATAGCATAGGTGCTAAAATCAAGTAATAAGGAGGAATTTTCTATGAAAAGAATTACAAAAACAGCAGTTCTAATCTCATCGGCGCTTATGCTATTCGGCTGTGCCGACAGCTCTGTAGATGCAAACCGCCTGTAACCGTTGCTTCCCCGTCAAGCACTTCCGAAGCTCTGCCGGAAAAGCCGGCAAGCTCAATTACAGATATATCGGCAGAAGGAGGCAACCCCGGAAATCCGGAATGCTTTACTCTGAACATTACTATCTCAGAGGAAAAATATTTTGTCGATAACCACGAAATCACATTTGAAGAGCTGAAAAAGGATATAGACAGCCTTAAGGAAGGCTCGACGGTAAAAATAGAAGACGAAAACTCAACGCTCAAAGCATTCAATGCCGTAAAGAATTACCTTACCGAAAAAGAGATTCCCTTCAACCTTGATTAGAAAGCGGCATAACGCAAAGTAAATTTCGGTAGCACAAAGTCACACTGTGTCATAAAATGTAAAGGGTACCCGAATAAAAAATACTTTCAAGGAGGAAAAACAATGGCAACATTCACAAACGTTGCTACCCTTTCGTATAACGGCACGGTAGTAAATTCAAACGTAACAACAGGCGAGATACAGCAGACTCTTGCCGCAACAAAGCATTCCCTTGCAACGACCTACAAGCAGGGCGACACTCTGACCTATATCGTGAATATTGTGAACACGGGAAACACAGCGTTTACAAATCTTACGTTAACCGATAATCTCGGCGGTTACACCTACGGTGCAGGAACAGTATATCCTCTGGCATACGGCGGAGATGTACGCTATTATATCAACGGCGCATTGCAGACAGCTCCTGCCGTTACAGCAGGTCCGCCAATGACAATAACGGGAATAAACGTTCCTGCAAACTCGGAGGCACAGATAGTATACAACGCCATAGCAACGGCTTATGCTCCGCTCAATGTTGAAGGCAGTATAACCAACAGCATCACGATAACGGGTGACGGCATTACAGAACCTATCGCCGCCACAGAAACAGTAAATGCCGCAACCGCTCCTGCGCTTGATATTGAAAAGTCGCTCAGCCCGACAATAGTAAGTGAGAACGGTCAGATAACCTATACCTTTACCGTTACGAACAAAGGCAACACCGCTGTCACACAGGCAGACGATATTGTTCTGCGTGACGTATTCAATCCGATACTGAAAAACATCGGAGTAACCTACAACGGCACCGTTCTCAGCAATACTCTCTACACTTACAATGAGGCTACAGGCGTGTTTGAAACTACCGCAGGCGCTATAGAAGTACCTGCGGCAACATTTGCGACAAACACAGACGGTACGGTTTCAATTACTCCCGGTACGGCAGTAATTACGGTTACGGGCAATATCTGAGTAAAACACGGATAAACGCACATCGTCCGCTGTATGACGATCAAAAAGCAATAGATATAAAGGCGGTACGGCAAATGTCGTGCCGCCTGTTCGCTATAGAAGCATAAAAACAAAGAACTCCGGCTGTTACACCGGAGTCCTTTGCTTTGGGGAAATATATATGAAAATCGAAGATAGCAATTTAATCTGTCAGCTTGTTTGCTTTTCTTTTTCCTCGCTGACTGTGGTTATATAATAATGCTTGTTCGTGAAATTAAAAGAATAGTTTTGTGTAAATTAGATGAAAAGTGAACTCGCTTTTTGTCAAACTTTCACAATTCTACATTATTACACCGCCGCCGAGTACAATATCGCCGTCATAGAACACAACGTGCTGTCCCGGAGTTACCGCTCTTATCTTTTCATCAAACACGACCATGACCGTATTTCTGCCCTGCGGATATACGGTACACGGCTGTTCGGTCTGTCTGTAACGTGTCTTTGCCCTGCATTTAAACTCGCTTTCGGGATATTCAAACGCTATCCAGTTAAGATTGTCTGCATACAGCGTATCGGTAAAAAGAAGCTCGCTTTCGCCGAGCGTTACGGTATTATTATCGGCATTTTTTCCGATAACATACATCGGTTTACCAAATCCTGTGCCTATTCCTCTCCTCTGTCCTATCGTGTAAAATATAACGCCCTTGTGCCTGCCTATAACGTTGCCGTTTTCATCGAGAAAATCGCCGTCGGGGTAGGTGTTGCCCGTATAACGCTCGATAAAGCCGGCATAATCGCCGTCCGGCACAAAGCATATATCCTGGCTGTCGGGCTTGTCGCTGTTGATAAGTCCGCTGTCAGCCGCAATATGCCTTATCTCGTCCTTTGTCATTTCACCGAGAGGGAAAACGCTTGCGGCAAGCTGTTGCTGACTTAAGCGGTACAGCACATACGACTGATCCTTTGCGTTGCTTGCGCCGTCTGCGTTGATTGCCTTTTTGAGCAACCATCTGCCGCTTTTTTCATCGTAACAGCTGCGTACATAATGACCTGTGGCGATGTGATTTATCCCCTGCTTTTTCACCGCATCAAGCAGTGCGCCGAACTTTATCGTTTCGTTGCACTCTACGCAGGGGTTAGGCGTTCTTCCCGAAAGATAGCTCTGTACGAAACTTTTCTGTACCGTATCGGAAAACAAATCCCTCATATCAAGCAAATAGTGCGGTACGCCGAATTTTGCCGCTATCGCTTTTGCGTCCTCGATGTCACTTGCCGAACCGCAAAGTCCGCTGTCGTCCGTTCCTCTGCTGTCGTGCAGTTTCAGCGTATAACCGCTGACCTCATATTTATCCTTCAACAGCACAAGAGCCACCGAGCTGTCCACTCCGCCGCTCATCGCTATCGCTAATTTTTCCATATTTTTATCCTTTATCTTTAAGTCTTAAATGTACGATTGCACCGTAATGACGTATATCAAATTTGGGCGGTGCATTTGTTTTAAGGAGTTTTATATGCTCTTTTTCCCACGAATTTATCTCTTCTTCAGGCAATGATGCTCCTATGCCCCGGCAGGCTTTCACTCTGCCATTCCAGCTCTCTCGTGTGAAATGCACATCGAGAGGATATTCTTCGCTGTAGACATTGTCAAAATAAGCATCATAGCACTGCGGTATATGTATCGGGTGTATTGTTTCGCCCTTGCCGCTCCAGTCGGGATTATATTTCAGTACAAGTTCCTCGCTCATACCTGCAATCTTATCTTCAAACGGTAGCCACGCCATATAGAGAACAACAAGGCTTCCGCCGCTTTTAAGCATACGTCT
>ULXA01021666.1_pt1 | contig 22851 bp, 25 predicted proteins | sample 1960861 | NCBI WGS metagenome assembly ULXA01 (sample SAMEA4835827, study PRJEB28245) | human gut metagenome | biome: gut microbiome; material: fecal sample | place: Denmark | collected 2008
CTAAATCAATGCTTGTTTGTGTTCCTTCAGCAAATCCTGGTCGGAAATCTTCATAGAAGAAGGGAATGTCTACCGCTTGGGCAATTTTTTGAGCGACATCTTTCATCATTTCATGATTTTGATAAGGGCTGACAAATAAAGTTGATGAAAAAGCATCAAAATTATTTTCTTTAGCATAAATTGCTGTTTGATGAAGTCGCCAAGCATAACACATACGGCAGCGACGATTATCTAAATTAAGACCATCTGTATGTTTTTCAATGGTTAAAGCACGTTGTAAAAATTCCCGTAATTGATAATTTGTGTCTACAATAAGTTTTAAATCAACTTTTTGTGCATATTCTTGTGCAGTAGTTAAACGATGTTTAAATTCTTTATAAGGGTGAATATTAGGATTGAAAAAATAACCTGTAATATCATGCCCTTCAGAGCGAAGCTTAGGCACGGGATAACAAGCACAAGGGCCACAGCACATATGAAGTAATATATTCATTTGTAAGATAACTCCCTCAAAAAATACGAATTATTCAGCTTTAGTTAAACCAAGATGTTCATAACCTAATTTGGTAACAATACGTCCTCTAGGTGTGCGGTTGATAAAACCTAATTGTAATAGATAAGGTTCATAAACATCACCGATAGTATCTGTTTCCTCACTTACAGCAGCAGCAAGTGTTTCAAGGCCAACAGGGCCACCGCCGAATTTATTGATCATAGTGAGCAAGATATTACGATCGATATGGTCAAGCCCCATTTTATCAATTTCAAGCATAGCAAGTGCGGTATCAGCAATTTCATCGGTGATAATACCATTGCCTTTTATTTGAGCAAAGTCGCGGACACGTTTTAATAGGCGATTGGCTACGCGAGGTGTTCCGCGAGAGCGACGAGCTATTTCTAAAGCTCCTCTATCTTCAATAGGAATATTTAAAATTTCCGCAGAACGTTTGATGATAAAGACTAAGGATTCAGGTGTATAGTATTCTAAACGAGAAATAACACCGAAGCGATCTCGGAGAGGAGAAGCTAAGGCACCGGCTTTTGTTGTTGCACCTATGAGTGTAAAGGGTGCTATATCTAAACGAATAGAACGAGCACTTGGGCCTTTGCCAATGATGATATCTAAGGCAAAATCTTCCATAGCAGAGTATAAAACTTCTTCTACGCTATGAGATAAGCGATGAATTTCATCGATAAATAGGACATCTTTTTCGGTGAGATTAGTGAGTAGTGCTGCCAAATCACCGGAACGTTCAATAGCAGGTCCAGAAGTCACGCGGAAATTAACTCCCATCTCATTGGCAATAATATTAGCTAGTGTAGTTTTACCAAGTCCTGGAGGCCCGTATAAAAGTACATGATCAAGAGCTTCATTGCGGTTTAGTGCTGCTTGGATAAAGATAGACAAATTATCTTTGACTTTATCTTGACCAATATATTCTTGTAATTTTTTGGGACGAAGAGAATACTGCCAATTGTCAATATCCATTTCACCACCAGAAACAATGCGTTCATTAAAGTCTTCCATTAAATAAGAATTGCCTCCATAGTTTAAATATTATTTTATGAGCGGTTTATTTAAGAAATCTCGACCAAAGACTTTGATTGTATAGTAAAAACCAATGATAAATGGTATATATTCAGCAATTAATCGCCATGTAACAGCTACAATACCAACGGTGCCTTCTGGTAACATAGAATTAAATAATAAGATGAAGCCACCTTCTGCAATACCAGAGCCTCCTGGAGTTGGAGAAAAATAGAGCAAAATATTTAAAATAATCATGCGTCCCATGGCTAAAACACCATCAAAATCATTAGTTAAACTAAACATTAAGATTGGTACAATTGCATAGATGAAAATTAGACTAAGGCCTGATGTGATGTAGACCTTAAGCATTTTCATAGGTGAAGCCAATAAAAGTTTTATGGCTAATTTATTATCTCGATAAAAAGATATAAAAGCTCTAGCTTTTTTGTGAGAAAGACGATGTACTAATTTTATTACTAAGTAATCTAAATAGTTATGTTTAAAACACCAAATTAATAATAAAATGCAAAGAAAAGCTAAAGTAGAAATAACCATTAAAGTTTCATCAGAAATCCAAGGAATTATACCAGCATCATGCATGAAGATAAATGGCATACACATGATTAAGAACATGATAGATAAAATAGTACGTACGATTACAATAATAGTTGCTTTACCTACAGGTATGCCAGCATGACGTAAAAAGAGTACTTGAGCAATAGCACCACCACTAAAACCAGGTGTCAATAATGCTAGGAAATAGTTGCCAAATACTACATGTAATGCCTGTGTAAATGAGATTTTTTCGTTAGAAATATTCACTAGTTGAACAAGGCGTAGACCATCTAAAAATAAACCAAAGCCAATGGAAATCAACGCTGCAATTATTGCTAGAGGATTAAACTGTGTCAAACTAGATAAAGTATTGATATCTACTGTAAAATAAATGACTCCAGCAGAAATTACAGAGACGAAAAGAATTAAGACACAAAGTCTTTTATGGAATTTGTTCATTAATACAAACCTCATTAATATGGGATAATTTGATAATCATTAGTTTATATTGTAACATTTTTTTAGAGTAAGTGTAAAGAAAAGCAAGAAAGCAGTTATGCAAATTGATTATAAATAAAATAACAAGCATTTATCTATGTAAAAAATAAATGCTTGTTATTTTATTTATTATTTTGATTGATTTTTTATGCGATTTACAGGAATATTAGCTAATAATGCCACGGAATTATCATCGTTTTCTAAAGAGATTTCCATTTCATTTTTATTTATATCCATGTAGTGAGAAATTACTTCGATGATATCATTTTTTATTGCTTGCATGACTTCAGGAGAAATGTTGGCACGGTCATGAATTAATACAACTTTTAACCTATCTTTAGCAATTTCTTTAGATGTTTTTTTATTTCTATTTAACAATTTCATTACAGCCTCAAACATAATATGATGCTCTCCTTAATTAAAATAATTTTTTTAATCTCGCAAAGAATGATTCTTTGGTGCGGAAAGTCATAAATGGAACGTTTTCTCCACAAAGTCGTCTAGTAATGTTTTGATAAGCTAAACCTGCTTGAGACTTAGTATTGGCGATAACAGGTTCACCGCGATTGGTAGAAGAAACGACCATTTCGTCATCAGGTACTTGACCGATACATTTTATAGCTAAGATATCATTGATATCATCAAGATCGAGCATTTCTCCTTTGGCTACCATATCGGGACGAATTCTATTGACGATCAATAAGATATTATCTTTGCCTGCACGATTAAGTTCACCGATGATTTTATCAGCATCACGAACAGCAGAGATTTCAGGCATAGTTACTACTAGAGCAATATCAGCAGCAGCAACAGCTGTTTTGAAACCTTGTTCGATACCAGCAGGGCAATCAATTAAGATAAAATCAAATTCAGAGCTCATTTCAGAGCATAAATCAACTACTTGTTCAGGAGTTACTGCAAGTTTATCTTTGATTTGAGATGTAGGTAATAAGAAAAGTGTTTCATATTTTTTATGGCGAACTAATGCTTTTTTATAAGGAATTTTACCAGAAGTAACATCAACTAAATCATACATGATGCGATTTTCTAAGCCTAATAATAAATCAAGATTGCGAAGTCCTGTGTCTGTATCGATAAGTGCTACTTTATATCCTTTCATGGCAAGACCAGCACCTATATTGGCTGTAGTAGTAGTTTTGCCTACACCACCTTTACCAGAAGTAATAACTATGATTTTACAATTTGTATTAATTTGGGTCATATAGTTTACTGTTGCCTTTTTGCACTTTAAGACAAACAGAAAAGCACCTCTTTCTCTTTATATAGTTTAGATATGATTTTTGTGCAATAAAATTAATTTTCGCGTTGAAATGGCTCTAAAATAATAGCATTGTCTTGAATTATTGCTTTTTCTGTAGAAATATTATTTTCCGAATTTTTTTCGATATTATCTGGAGCTCTAGCTATTAGATTAGCTATACGTATTTGTAGAGGAGATAATTTATCAGCAATAATATAAGAAGATACATCACCATATGCACCGGCATGGACGATGCCACGGCAGTGACCATGGACATCTATATTGCCACCTGCAATGATTTTTGCACCGGGATTGACGTTACCTTCGATGATTATGGAACCTTTGGAGACAATTTCTTCACCACCGCGAACTGTGCGTTTTATGATTAGCGGTGGAATATTATTTTTATGGTTAGGATTTTTATCTTTGATAGCAACAAATTTTAAATTTAATTGGTATTTTTTCAAAATATCAGTCAAAATATTTTTTTCATCTGGAGAAAAATTATTATCCTCTAAGGTGATATTAGTATTAGCTTCAAAGAAGTTAGGACAAGAGGCTAACTTTTTAGTTAGAGCCTCTTGTATTTGTTTAAAATCGGCTTTTTTGGTGATTACCAAATTTAAGCCATTATTAGAACCTTTAAAAGTTATTAATTCACTCATATAATCACTTCATTTTATCTATTATGGATTTATATATTTTTTATTGCTGTGCTGGAGTTTGTTGGTTTTCTGGTGTTTGTGGTTTATCTAAGCCAAAAGCAGCACTTAAAATTTTATAGCCGATTGGCACGGCAGATGTAGCACCATAACCAGCATTTTCTACAATAACGGCTACGGCGATATTTGGATTATCAAATGGGCCATAAGCTACAAACCAACCATGTTCACGTCCTTGTGAATTTTCCGCAGTACCTGTTTTACCAGCGATAGGTATAGGGAAATCTTTAAACATAGAAGCAGCTGTACCTACGGTACTAACTTCATGTAGACCTTCTTGAACGAGTTTAATTACAGATGGATCAATATTCAAATCACGTTCAATTACAGGATCAAAATGTTTTATAACACTGCCATCTGGAGCTACGATATCTTTTACTAAATATGGACGATATTTTTTACCACCGTTGGCAGCTTCACTCATAACTAATGCCATTTGTAGAGGTGTAGCAAGTGTAAAACCTTGTCCGATAGAGGCATCGAATGTTTCTGCAAGGTACCAATCTTCATCAAATACTTTGCGTTTGTATTCTGGACATGCGACATTACCGACAGCTTCATAAGGTAAGTCTATGCCAGTTTTTTCACCGATACCAAAAGTTCTTGCCCATTTTGCTAATCTTTCAATGCCTAAGCGATTACCCATTTCATAGAAATAAACGTTATCAGAGTGAGCGAGAGCTTGTTCAAAATTGATATAACCTAATGCTTCACCATCAGCATTTGTTTTTGGGATTATCCAGTGCTGACCAGAGTCAAAAATCAATTCATCAGGTGTTACTACTTTTTCCATCAAAGCAGCAGTACCTGTGATGATTTTAAATGTAGAACCTGGAGGATATTCACCCGTTACAGCTTTATTATCAAGTGGATAGTGAGGATTATTATTTATCGCATTCCAATCTTTAGTAGAGATACCAAGAGCAAATAAGTTAGGATCATAAGTTGGTCGGCTGACCATAGCCAAAACTTCGCCTGTTTGTGGATTTAAGACTACAGCGGCAGCAGCTTGTGCATTGATGCCAGACATGACTTCATCCATGGCTTTTTCTGTAGCTTCTTGGAGATTGTGGTCAATTGTCAAAGTAAGACTTGCACCGCTTACAGGATTTTTCATACCTAAACGTTGAACAGGACGACCTGTAACATCTACTTCAACTTGTTCCCCGCCTGGAATACCACGAAGATATTTATCGTAATATTTTTCAAGGCCAAATTTACCAATGATATCACCTAATTTATAAGAATCATCGCCGGATTTTTTCTTATCTTCAAGTTCACTATCACTGATTTCACTAACATAACCTAGAGCATGAGCTCCTTCATATTTATAGATATAATTACGAACAGGTTTTGTATCGATGAATACACCTGGATATAAATCTTGTTGTTCTTCGATGATAGTTACGATTTCAGGTGGTACATCTATTTTTAAGGTAACAGGATCAAAACCTGAGTGATTAGCGATTTTTTCATTGATTTCATCGACGCTGATATTTAATAAATTGGCAAGACGTGCGATTACATCTGGAGAGACTGGCTCTAAAGATGGTAATAATTCAACCGTAAAGGCAGGGCGATTATTGACTAATTGTATGCCATTGCGGTCATAAATAATACCTCTAGGGGCAGATGTTGATACAAGACGAATACGGTTACCATCTGCTAATTTAGAAAAATATTCGCCTTGATAAATTTGTAAATAAACTAATCGACTGATAAGTGCTACTACGATAATTGTTACGATAGCAGCTAAAATTTTTAGACGTTTATCAAGAAATTTCAACTTTAATTTACTCCTATAATAAATTAAGACACCCTTAGGTGTCTTAATTTTAGTTAATATCGTATAGATATAAAAATATGCTTACCTAAAAGTTAATATAATTATATCATACTCTTCTAGATTTTTTGTAGATAATTTATGATTTTAAAATTGCTCAGATCTTTTTATCCAATATTGAAGTTTAGCATCTATTTTCATGATGATAAAATACACAGGATAAGCAAAGATTAAGTTATAAATTAAGGCAATGATTGTATTGTTTATAATCTGCCAAATACTATAGCTATAGCCTAATAAAAAGATAAGTAAAGCAATGATAAAATAATTTAAGCAAGTAGCAAATATACCAGCTATAAGCGGTAAAAATATGTTTTCTTTATAGATGAGCTGAGATATTTTGTGGATTAATATGCAGATGATTAATAAGCTTAGTGTATGGATACCTAAAAATGTACCAGAAGCCAAGTCTTGAAATAATCCCGCACAAAATCCATATAATATAGCATGTTTATCATAAATGATGCTAAAGAAAACAGTCACCAATAAAACTAAATCTACAGAAATTCCATCATAAGCGATAACATTAAAAATAGATGATTGTAAAAGATAGGCAATAAATAATAATAAAAAACAAGGTATTAATGTTTTCATTTCATATCACCTGTAGCAGGTTGAGTTGGAGCTGGGGTAGCTTGTTGTTGATTATTTGTTGCCGGTTGTTGTTGAGGTGCTTGTTGCTGAGTTGGTGTAGGAGTAGCTGGAACAGGTGCAGCTAATTCACGATGATTGATGATAATAGCGACATTTTCAAGTTTCTGAAAATCAACGCAAGGGTATAAAATCGCATATTGCAATAATCCACCACTATCATTTTGAATACTTGCTACTGTACCAATTGGAATTCCTTTTGGATAGATACCACCAAAGCCAGATGTGATAATAGTATCACCTTCGACAATATTGGCATTTTGAGGAATATTAGTCATATTAATAGCAGAATTGGAGTCAGCAGAGCCTTTGACAACACCAGCAACGCGAGAATCTGCACGTTGAACGATAGAACCAACAGCTGAACGAGGATCAGTGATAAGCTCAACTTCTGAATAAGAAGGATAAGCTTCATGAATATTACCAACGAGTCCATCTGGTGTGATGACTGTCATATTTTTTTGAACACCATCATTTGTACCACGATTAATGATAATATGACTGCTCCAAGTAGCCATATCTCGACCAATAACGTTAGCTGGTAATAAATCAAATTGTAAATTAGCTTTTTTATAATTCAATAATTGACGTAGACTAGCATTTTCAGCTTCGAGCTCAGCGGTACGAGCGACTTTGAGTTTTAAATCATCATTTTGAGCTTTAAGTTCTCTATTTTGGTCATATACATAAAATACATCGTAGACGTAATTACGAAAATCATTGCACTTGCTTGAAATTGTACTAGTAACAGATTGAAATGGTGCTAATACATTAACGACAATGGCATTTGCAAGTGGTGCATTGAATTTATTTATAGCGGCAAAAAAGAGAATACATATTACACTAATAACGATGAATAAAACGATTAAAGGGCGTTTTGATGATAATTTCATTATTTATTCAACTTCTTATCGCTAATAATTACATTATTTAAGAGATTAATATTTTCTAAGGATTTTCCAGTACCTTCACCAACGCAAGATAATGGATCTTCGGCAATGATTACAGGCATACCTGTTTCTTGAGCAAGTAATTTATCTAAATTGTGTAATAAAGCACCGCCACCAGTCAACATGATACCACGGTCTAAGATATCAGCAGCAAGTTCAGGTGGTGTTCTTTCAAGTGTAACTTTTACAACATCGACTATTTTCTTAACAGGTTCTTTTAATGCTTCAGTGATTTCTTCAGCGTGAATTTCTAATGTTTTTGGTAAACCACTAACAAGGTCACGACCACGGATTTCAAAATCCTTTTGCATATCATCGCTAACCATAGCATTACCAATAGACATTTTGATTTCTTCAGCAGTGCGTTCACCGATCATGAGGCTGTATTTGCGTTTGATATATTGAATGATAGCAGAATCTAAAGCATCACCAGCTACACGAATAGAGCAACTTGTAACGATACCGCCAAGAGAAATAACGGCGATTTCTGTAGTACCACCACCGATATCAACAACCATACTACCTGTAGCTTCTTCAACAGGCAGACCAGCACCGATAGCAGCTGCCATAGGTTCTTCAATCAAATATGCTTCTCTAGCACCAGCTTGAATAGCTGCATCGATAACAGCACGTTTTTCTACTTCAGTTACACCAGATGGTACACCTACAACAACACGAGGTTTGCTAAAGGAAGAACCATTTCTAGCTTTATTTATAAAATATTTTAACATTGCTTGAGTAACTTCAAAATCAGCAATTACGCCATCTTTCATTGGACGAATAGCTACGATATTGCCTGGAGTACGACCAATCATGCCTTTGGCATCAGAACCAACAGCAAGAACTGCTCCTGTATCTTTCCTAATAGCAACAACAGATGGTTCTCTGAGCACAATACCTTTTCCTTTTAAATGTACAAGGGTATTGGCTGTTCCTAAATCGATACCGATATCTTGGGAAAAACCACCAAATAAATTCCACTTCATGTTAAAACATTCTCCCTTCATTGAATAACAATCTGACTATTTATTTTATCATACCTTGTTGTTTTAAGCTAGTAAATTTATTATCTCCAACAATAATATGGTCTAAAATTTCTATATCAAGTATTTTACTGCCTTCTATTAGCTTTTTAGTCACTTTAATATCCTCTATACTTGGGCTAGGATCTCCACTAGGATGATTGTGTACAAGTATCATAGATGAAGCAAAATGATTGATAGCACAGCGAAAAACTTCACGTGGATGAACAATAGAGGCATTTAAACTACCGATGGAAATATCTGGAAACGCTATGATTTGATTTTTAGTATCTAAGAGTAAAATAGCAAAATGCTCTCTTTTTTCATAGCGAAGTCTAGGCATTACATAGTTTACAACATCTGAAGGTCGTCGTATAGCTAATTTTTGTGTAGTGGGTTTTTTAGCTAAACGCAGACCAAGTTCAATTGCAGCTAATAATGTAGCTATTTTAGCGAAACCTAAACCTTTGATAGAAATTAATTCTTTAGGTGAAGAATTGACAAGAGAAGATAAACCTTCCTCTTTATATTTGGCTAAAATTTCTTGAGCCAATTCAAATACAGATTTTTTTCGTGTACCAGAATGTAATAATATAGCTAATAATTCAATATTGCTTAAAGCTTTAGCTCCAAGAGTTAAAAGTTTTTCTCTGGGCCGTTCTTCATCAGGTAAATCTTTGATACTTGTGCTCATAGATCAACATCAGCTTTTTTGCATAAATTATATAGACAATTCAAAGGTAAGCCGACTACATTAAAATAACAACCATTAATTTTTTCAATAAAAATAGAGGCCAATCCTTGAATAGCGTAAGCACCTGCTTTGTCTTGAGGCTCTTTCGTTTGTATATAATTTAAAATTTCTTCATCAGATAAACTTTTCATAGTAACATCAGTTATACAAACGTCGGAGAAGATTTGTCCATTTTTTATTAACGCAATGCCAGTGCAAACTTGATGGGTTTTACCAGACAAATTTTTGAGCATAGAAAAGGCTTCTTGATCATCGCGGGGTTTACCATAGATAGTGTTATTTAAAGCCACTACTGTATCAGAACCTAAGATAACTTCATTTGGATTGTTTTTATCAACGCTTGCTTTGGCTTTTAAAATAGCATTTTGTATAACTAGCTTTTGAGGATTAGGTTCATCAATAGCAGTGAGTTCGTCACAGCTACTAGGACGACAGAGAAATTTGCAATGTATTTGTTCTAATAATTCTTTTCGACGAGGAGAGGCTGAAGCTAAAATTAACATGAGAAAAATCCCTTCTTTATTATTTGCATATTTTAATTTTAAAATTGTATTTTTAATTTAAAAATGTAATACAACTTTTAATTAATAATTTATATAAAAAAATAGATAAATCCTGTGATAGGAGTTAATATGTCCATTATAGCAGAGAATATACAGATTTTCATTTTATTTTACTAAATTTTAATTTTGCATAATATTGATTTTAAAATGTATAAATATTCTAATGAGAAATAATATCAGCTTGACTGAAAGATAAGCTCAATGTTATAATTCTGGATATGACTTGTAAATGGGAAATCGTTGTTATTTTCACAGAGGAGATAGTGCGATGGAAATAAATAATAGTAAAGAACTAGAAGAAAAAGTTAAGCGTTTAGAAAAAATGACTGATGAAGAAATTGTAATGCAAATTAAGGAAAATCATGATGATGTCGCACTAGATTATATCATAAAGAAATATCGTAATTTAGTACGAGTAAAAGCTAGGGCCTATTTTTTAATTGGTGCGGACAAAGAAGATATTATTCAAGAAGGAATGATAGGCTTATATAAAGGTGTTCGTGATTTTCGCAGCGATAAATTATCTTCATTTAGGGCATTTGCTGAGATGTGTATTACACGACAGATAATCACAGCAGTAAAAACAGCTACAAGACAAAAGCATATACCTTTAAATTCGTATGTATCACTAAATAAGCCAATCTATGATGAAGAATCAGATCGTACATTATTGGATATAATATCTGGTTCAGTAGTAATTGATCCAGAAGAAATGATGATTCATCGCGAAGAGTTTTTAGATATTGAAGATAAGATGGAAAAATTATTAAGCGATTTAGAATGGAAAGTCTTAATGGCATATCTTGATGGAAAATCTTATCAAGAAATCGCTGTAGAATTACATAGACATGTAAAGTCAATTGATAATGCACTACAACGAGTGAAACGTAAATTAGAAAAATATGTAGATGGTCATGGTAATATCGATATAAAAGGTAGTATGAGTGATTTTGGTTCTGTAGGAAAATATCTTAGAGATATGTATTGATAAAAAAGCTGTAATTTTTAAGTTTTATACTTAGAAATTACAGCTTTTTTTTAGATATATTCACCGATGAAAACTTTGTCGCAATCATCTGTATCAGTTAATTTTACAGCAATAGCTTCTTTAGTAGCAGTAGGGACATTTTTACCTACATAATCAGCACGAATAGGTAATTCACGATGACCTCTGTCTATTAAAACGGCTAATTGGATTTTTTTTGGTCGACCTAAATCGATTAATGCATCTAGTGCAGCACGGATAGTTCTACCTGTATATAAAACATCATCAACCAAAATGAGTGTTTTATTAGTGATATCTTCATCGATATGTGTTTCTTGAATTAATGGTTGATATGACATATGAGCAAGATCATCACGATATAAAGTAATATCCAATACTCCAATTGGAATATGTACTCCTTCAATATTTTCAATTATTGAAGATAATCTTTCAGCTAGAGGTACACCGCGTTTTCTGATGCCAACGATGATGATATCTTTAATCCCTTTGTTTTTTTCGATGATTTCATGAGCTATACGAGTCAATGCTCGTTCAATAGCTTTACCATCCATAACAATAGTTTTTTCAACTAATTGAGCCATGAGTATCACATCCTTCATAAAATTTTATATAAATATTTATATTGTTTGACGAAAATATTTTAATAAATTTTGCATATCATCAGGAAGTGGTGCAGTAAATGTCATTTCCTTTTTGGTACGAGGGTGAATTATTTTTAAATTCAAAGAATGAAGAGCTTGTCCTTCAATATTAAATTTATTTTTACTGTTACAATATTTTGGATCACCAATAAGAGGATGTCCGATATATGCCATGTGAACGCGAATTTGATGTGTTCTACCTGTCAGTAATTTACATTGTACATAAGTGCAGTTTTTATAACGTTCCAACACGTGAAAAACAGTAGTTGCTGGTTTTCCGCCGTTTGTCACAACTGCCATTTTTTTGCGGTCTATGGGATGGCGACCAATATTACCATTGATAATGCCTCTCTCTTCAGTAATATTACCGTGAACAAGAGCTACATATTCTTTAGTAGCAGATTTACTGCCTATTTGTAGTGCTAAATCATTATGAGCAAAATCATTTTTAGCCACCACCATAACGCCAGAAGTATCTTTATCTAAACGATGAACAATTCCAGGTCTGATTTTACCATTGATGCCAGAGAGTTCATCATGACAATGATAAAGTAACGCATTTACTAAAGTCCCTGTATAGATGCCAGCGGCTGGATGAACTACCATGCCACGGGCTTTGTTGATGACGATAATATCGTTATCTTCATAGAGAATATCTAAGGGAATATTTTCTGGTTTTATTTCGATTTCTGTAGGTAGTTCAAATGTCATAATGATTTGGTCGTTAGCTTTTAATTTATAGTTTGCACGTTTAGTTTCATTGTTGACAGTGATAGCACCATCAGAAATCATTTTTTGAATACTAGCACGAGAGGGATTATCTTCTTGACTAGCAAGAAAAACATCTAATCTAGTGCCAACTTCATCAGTAATAGTGTATGTTTTAGTCATTAGGTTTTCCTTGATCTGTAGTAAATAATAATTCAAAAATAACGAGAATACAGCCGCAGACAATAGCGATATCGGCAAGATTAAAAATTGGCCAAATACGAAAATCAATGTAGTCGACGACTTTACCAATAAAGATACGGTCAATCATATTGCCGATAGCACCACTAAAAAGCATGGCTATACCCAATTGAAATATCTTGTTTAGTTTTATGATTTTAGAGCGAAAATAAACGATAGCAAATATCAAAATTACAGCGATAAAGATGAAAAAGAAACGTTTATTTTCTAGGATACCGAAGGCTGCCCCTGGATTTAAAATATAAGTGAGATGCAATAAATGCGGAATGATAGGGATGGATTCACCTAAAAACATATTATTGACAACAAAATATTTTATCAATTGGTCTAATATAATAATTAAAATAACAAATGTGGATAAAAAAAACACTGATAAAATCTCCTAAGATTAAAGATAACGTTTTAATAAAACAACTGTACGTCCTTTTTTTGTTGTCCCACGGACTTCAGCCACTTCTAAGCGACCTCGTCCACGAATGGAGATGATATCACCTTGTTTTACCATTTGAGAAGCATTTTTTACACTTTGCCAATTTAGTTTTAATTTATCAGCTTCAATGATAGAGACCATTTTGCTACGGGAAGCACCAAAACCAGATGCTGCTATAGAATCAATACGCAAAGAGGCTACAGTGGAAGTGATTTCCTTGCAACGTTCTTCACGAGGAGCAATTGTTCCAAGGTCATCTAATTCACAGCTGACTTTGGCAGCTCCAATTTGAGTTAAATTTTGTAAAATGAAATCAGCCATTTTAGTTGTACAGATGATTTTTACCATACCTAAGGTTATTAATAAATCGCCAATTTGTTCGCGTTTAATACCTAGTCCCATGAGAGCACCTAAGACATCACGATGAGAAAGGCGATAAAATTTATCATTCCAAGTAGCTTTGACAACGGAAATATTATAAGATGGTTTTCCCATAAAATCTTCATGAATGAAATTTGCACATTGTCTTTCAGCACCAATATAACCGCCAAAAAAATCAACAGAAATACCATCATAGTGAGCAACTACTGTTTCAGCTATTTCACAACCATAAGGATCAAGAAAATCTGTAGCACGAAATTTTCTTGTTTTGTTTACAGCTTCTACAGCATCAATTAATTTTATAACAATTTCTTCGCCTTCTGTACCTTTATAAAAGCGAATAATCTTTTCACGGTCTGCCATTATAAAAAAATCAATCCTTTTTGTTTATTCTTCCCAAGGCATAGATGTTGAAGTTGTATTTTTCTTTAATTCTTCAGAAAAATTAACACTAACATTATCTGGGGCACACATAAATACATTTTTACCGACTTTTTTGATATCACCAGATAGTGCATAAGTTGTACCACTGATAAAATCAATAATGCGTTTAGCAACATCGCTATTAGTGTTTTCAAAATTTACGACAACAGGTTTGTGATTGCGAATATGATCTGCCACTTGTTGAGCATCATCAAAAGAAACGGGTTCAATCACCATTACTTTTAATTGATTATTTGTCTTTGCTTTATTTTTGAAATCAACTACATTATCAGGATTTTGATAATTTGTAGCTTGTACATCGTTATCATCTGTATTTTCCACTTCTTCAATATACTCCTCAGACTCAGAATTTTGTCCCATTTTGTTACGGATTTTGTCTACAAGTTTCATAATAAATTCTCCTTAATATTGACGTGGGCCGAAGATACCTGTGCCAACGCGAACGATATTAGCACCTTCCTCGATAGCTATTTGATAATCATGTGTCATGCCCATAGATAGATATTTTATTTCTGATGTAGTAAATGTTTTAGCTTGAGTTTGTTTAAAGACTTTAAACATTTGAGCAAACATTGGACGAACATCTTCTAAATTATCAACCTTTGGTGCAATAAACATTAGCCCCATGAGTTTTAAATTATTCAAGGTATCAACTTTGGTTAAAAGTTCATCTAAATCTTCTAAATAAATACCTGTTTTAGAAGCTTCTTTTACTAAGTTGACTTGAATTAAAATCTTTTGTACTTTATTGATTTTACTGGCTTCTTTGTTGATTGCTTCAGCAAGTTTTATGCTATCGACAGATTCAATCATATCGAATATTTTTACGGCATATTTTGCTTTATTTGTTTGTAAATGACCTATTAAATGCCAAGTTACATCACGATTTAATGTTTCATGTTTTTGCTGTGCTTCTTGAACGCGGTTTTCACCGATGACACAAGCACCTGCATCGATAGCTTCTTGCATGGCAGCTACATCATGATTTTTAGTTACTGCTACTAATAAGACATCATCACTAGCAGCGTTATGTCTTTTGGCTATGCTTTCTTTAATATGTTCTTGAACGGTTTTCAAATTTTCTTTAATCATAGAATTTCATCTCCAGAAAATCTTATAATCTATTTAATAATATAATAATTTATAAAAATTATCCATAGTTTAGCTAAAATTATTTAAATAAGTGAGAGTATGCAGGCTATTCTACCTGTTTTACCATTGTCTGCTCGGTAGGAGAAAAATACATCTTTATTGCAAGCGGTACATGTATTAGCCATATCAATATTTTTTGATAAAAGACCTGCTCTTTGCAGGATAATAGAATTTGCCTGCCAAAGGTCTAGATGATATTTTTGACTATCTTGATGGAAAAATAAAATTTTGTCACTATCTTTTTGGAAAACTTCACGAAATTTAGCTACAACTTCATCACCTATTTCATAGCAACAAGTACCGATTGAAGGGCCAATGGAAGCGAGACAATCACCAGGATTGGTATGATAATGTTTAGTCATTTCCTGTACAGTGTGTAGGGCAATTTCGCCTACAGTACCACGCCAACCGCCGTGTGCTACACCAATAGCATTATTTTTAGGATCATAAATCATAATAGGTGTGCAATCTGCAAAAAATAAGGTAAGTGGTACATTTTTTAGATTGGTGATTAAAGCATCAGTATCATCAATGGAATTTGCAAAAGAGATAGCACCACTGCCGATATTTTTTTCAGTAATACAAGTTACTTTACTGCCGTGAACTTGCTTACAGGTAGTCATTTTTTTGCTATCTAAATTTAATCCTTCACAAAATAATTTGCGATTAGCGATGACATCATCTGGATTGTCATTTACATGTAAAGCTAAATTTAAACCATTAAAAGGTGCTTTGCTATGGCCGTTAAATCTAGTAGATATGGCATGAATTACTTTATCTTGAGGAAAAATAGAAAATTGTCCATACCATAAATTATTTTGAGCGTGAATTAATTTAAACAAGAATATCAACTCCTAAATACAAAGGATAATTAAAAGAGCTTTATTTAGCTTTATTTACATACTCCACAGCGTTTACAACCATCAAAACATTGGATAGTGTGTTTTTCTTGAAGTGCAGTTTGTAATTCTTTCCATAAATAATCTTTAGTAAAGCCCATATCCAAGCTATCCCATGGTAATAATTCATTTTCATCAAAATTGCGATATAAATAATCGTCAGCGTTGATTTTAAAAGTTTTTAAGGCACGTTTAAATGCTTTGCTACCGCCATTTAAATGAGCTTCATAAATCACTTGGGAGATTTTTCTATCTCCTCTAGCTAATATGCCCTGAATAAATGATTCTTTGGTAGATTCAAATTGAACTTCGATATTTTTATATTTTTTTAGCTCGGATTTTATATATTTAAAATATTTTTCTGTTTGTTTTAAATCTGCCATAGCACTCCATTGGAATGGTGTGCATGGTTTAGCAATAAATGGATTGATACTCAAGGTTAAAGTACCTTTAGAGCCAAGTTTTTCCATATATTGTTTTAAGCGAATAGTCATATCAACGATGGCTTTTATATCGTTTTCATCTTCATTTGGCAATCCTACCATGATGTATAGACGATAATTTTTAACACCAGCATTAATGCCCATGGAGATGGATTTGAAAAGATGTTCTTCTTCAATGCCTTTATTGATGATATGGCGGATTTTTTCACTGCCGGCTTCAGGTGCTAGTGTCAATGTTCTTTGACCACTTTGAGCTAGAGCATCTACTAATTCTTGAGTCACAGAATCAGCACGGAAAGAAGCAACAGACATGGGCATATTTTCATTGCGAATATGTGAGCAGAGTTCATTGATTTGTGGATAGTCAGATATCGCAGGGCCCATCAAACCTACTTTTTTATTTAATTTTTTAGCTTGTGGTAGATAAGATAATAATTTATCTAAACTGCGATGACGAGGCTTTCTAAAGCAATATCCAGCCATACAAAAACGACAATGGCGACCACAACCGCGAGATGTTTCAATTAGATAGAGATTAAATTCTGTATTTTCGGTGGTGATGACAGTTTTACCATCATAAGCATCTAAATCTTTTATCCATTGACGAGAAACTTTTGGGGGAACGTCAGCATTAGTTTTTATCGCTGTGAGTTTACCTGTTTCATCATAGATATGGTCATAAAAACAAGGCACATAAACGCCTGGTACTTGAGCAAGTTTGAATAATAATTCTTTACGGGACAAATTTTCGTTGGAAGGATCATTATATACATCTAAGAAATTATTAATAGTTTCTTCACCTTCGCCAATGATGAAAGCGTCAATAAATAAGGAGAGTGGTTCAGGATTGAATGTAGCACAAGGGCCACCAGCAATGACGATAGGGTCTTTTTCTGTGCGTTCATTAGCTAATAATTTTACTTTGCCTAAAGAGAGCATTTGCAAAATATTAAAATAATCCATTTCAAAAGAAATAGCAAAGCCAATTAAAGCAAAATCATGAAGTGGCGTTTGTGTTTCCATACTCATAAGCGGAGTATGAGTGCGAGTATAATCATCGATTAAATTCTTATCGGGTAAGAAGAAACGCTCACAGGCACTATCACTGCGATTATTTATCTGGTCATAGATTATATGAAAACCTAAATTAGACATACCGACAAAATAAGAATTTGGATAAGCTAGGGCAAAGCGTTTACGAAAGCCACCAGGAAAAATTTTATATCCTTGTTCTTGTTTGAGCATATCTTGTAATTGTTGTTTTAATTTCCAATTCAAAGTGGATATATTCTCCTTTATTTAAAAATTTTTATTAAATGATAGTTGAATGGTTGAATAATGAATAAGAAAAAAGCTCACAAAAGTGAGCTTAAATGAATTTTATTTTTGTTTATCTTTATTCATAGAATTTAGATTTTCTAATTCTTGTTTGAAATTATCAATATCTGAGAATTTACGATAAACAGAAGCGAAACGAATATAGGCAACTTTATCGAAAGTTTTGAGATGTTTCATGACGACTTCACCGATAATTTTGCTGGGAATTTCATGCTTCATGGTATTGCAGATTTCTCGTTCAATGGCATCGGCTAATTTTATCATTTTCTCAGTGGGAATATCGCGTTTATAACAAGAACGGATAATACCTTGTAAGATTTTTTCTTTGGCGAAAACAGCACGACTGCCATCGTTTTTGATTACCATTAAAGGCACTTTTTCTACAGCTTCATAGGTGGTGAATCTTTTACCGCAAACTGTACATTCGCGGCGTCGTCTTATAGAATTACCATCATCAGTAGTACGGGAATCTACTACACGGCTGTCGGGAGCTGCACAGAATGGGCATTTCATAATATCACCTCGAGGTTAAATTTTTAATTTTATTATTTTGCTTGTTGATTAGGATTTTGAGCGTTAGTAGCAGGTTGAGCATTGTTAGCGTTAGCTGCTGGAGCTGGATTTTGTGGCTGTGCATTATTAGCAGGTGCAGGGTTTTGTTGTGGTGCATTTGCTGGAGCCTGTGCATTTGGAGCAACAAAAGATTTAGATACAACAGCACCGATGTCACCTAATTTACCAACTGGTTGGTTATTGAATGTAATATCAATAGCTCCGGCGTTACCAACAGAGATATCAACTTGATTATTACCTTTCCAAGTTAAAGTAGTTCCTTTTTTCACAGTTTCAGAAAGAACTACATTGCCATCAACTTTTACTTCAGTCCAGCAATCTTCACTGAATACAGCTTTTACTTCAGCACCGCTAACTACAGGTGCAGGAGCTGGCTGAGTAGGTTGTTGCTCTTGTTGAGCAGGTTGTTGTTCTGTAGTATGTACAGGAGTTTTAGTATCTGATGTACTTTGACTAGATAAGAAGAAAACAGCACCACCAATGATGATAATTAAAATGATGATAACAAGAAAAATATTTCGTTTACTATTAGATTTATTAGATTGTAAATATGCTTGGTTAGTTGCAAATGAATCTATTTTAGGAATATTTTTTTCTGGAGTTGGTTCAGATTTTGTTTCAACAGGTGTTTTTTCTTCAACTTTTTTTTCTGGTTGAGCAGGAGAAATTGGTTGCTCTTGAGCTTTTGTTGTGGAAGCTACTTCTTCCGTAGAAGCAGGAGCATTCTTTTCATTTTTGTACTGTTCAATAAGTTCTTGGCTATTTAAGCCTAAAAATTTACCATATGTTTTAATAAAACCTTTTAGAAATACTTCTCCAGGAAGTTTTTCATAATTGCCATCTTCAATGGCTTTTATATAGAGTTTACGGATGTTAGTACCTTGTTCTACATCCTCTAATGATAAATTTTTCTGTTCACGTGTTTCACGTAATAAATCCCCTAACATTACGGTTCTCCTTCTCTAAATGTAATTTAATCATAAACATTATACAATAAGCTTGTTTATAAATAAAGTTCTTCTTTGCGAATATATTGTTGAACTTGTTCTGTAGTTATATATTGGATGGAATATCCTTTTTTTATGCGTTGCCTAATATCTGTGGAAGATATTTCAAGTTCAGGTGTTTCCAAAAGAGTTATATTGAATTTTTTAAAATGTTGTTGAATGGTACTTAAATCTAAAGTATAGCTAGGTCGTTTTGTAGCAATGAATTTGCAACTTGCAAGTAGCTCGTCAATTTTATGCCATGTAGGTAAATCATTTATGCAGTCAGCACCAATAATAAAATAAAAATCGGTATCTTCGCCATAAATATTTTTGAGAGCTTTTATTGTATCAATTGTATAAGATGGGCCAGAACGCTCCATTTCAATAGATGATACTTCAAAATGAGGATTAGAGCAAGTGGCAAGTAGTGTCATATTGAAACGATGTTTAGCTGAAGTTAATACACTATGTTTATGGGGAGGATTAGCAGAAGGAATGAAGATAACTTTATCAAGTTTAAATTCATCCCAAACAGCTTCTGCTATCATTAAATGTCCTACGTGAATTGGGTCAAAAGTACCACCCATAATGCCTATTTTTTTCATGATAAATATCTCCAAACTTTAATAGTTTTAATAAAAAATATATATTAAAATAAGGGAAAAAATTATAGATAAAAATATAAATAAGAAAAAAGCACGACTATAATCTAAGATATCATGATGACCTTTGGGCGTAGCATAATATTGTTTTAAGATTTTAAAACAATTATATAAACGCTTAAACATCAGCGAATTTGACCTTCACCATAAATTAAATATTTCATAGTAGTTAAAGCTTCTAGTCCCATTGGACCACGTGCATGAAGTTTTTGGGTACTAATACCTATTTCTGCACCAAAACCAAATTCATTTCCATCAGTGAAACGAGTGGAAGCATTTACATAGACGGCGGCAGCATCGACTAATTTTTGGAATTTTAGGGCATTGTTATAATTAGTGGTGATAATTGCTTCAGAATGACCACTACCATAAGTATTGATATGAGAGATAGCTTCATCGATATTTTCCACTATTTTTATAGAAATGATTAAATCTCCATATTCAGTAGACCAATCTTCTTTAGTAGCAGCTTTTAATTCAGGACATATAGCTAAACATTTTTCACAGCCACGAATTTCGACTTTAGCTTCAGTTAATTTACTACAAAGTGTAGGTAGATATTCAGTGGCAATTTTTTGGTCGATTAATACTGTTTCAATTGCATTACAAACGGCAGGTCTAGATGTTTTAGCATTGAGAATAATTTTAGTAGCTAGATTTAAATCTGCAAATTCATCAACGAATACATGGCAAATACCAATGCCTGTTTCGATTACAGGAACAGTACTATTTTCTACTACGCGTTTGATTAGACCAGCACCACCGCGAGGAATGATGACATCGATGTATTTATTTAAACGCATCATCACATCAACGGCACTGTGTTCTGTTATGCTGACAAATTGAATAGCTCCATGAGGAATACCTGCACTATAGGCAGCTTCAGCCAAAATAGAAGCTAAAATTTTATTAGAATGAATAGCTTCAGAACCACCACGTAAAATCACAGCATTGCCGGATTTTAAGCAAAGACCTATAGCATCAGCTGTAACGTTAGGACGTGCTTCGTAGACTATACCAACAAGACCGAGTGGTACGCGAATACAGCGAATATCTAATCCATTAGGACGGCGATGAGACATAATACCATTGCCAATAGGATCATTTAAATTAGCAATTTGACGAAGTCCTTCGGCCATTTGAGCAATACGTTCTGTTGTTAAAAGCAATCTATCTAATAAAGAAGCAGATAGTCCTTTTTGGCGACCATTTTCCATATCGATATTATTTTCTTCTAGAATGATAGGAGTTTTAATCTCTAAAGCATGAGCCATGGTGAGTAAAGCTTTATTTTTTTCTAGGGAAGATAATGTCGCTAAGTTTTGAGAAGCTTTTTTGGCAAGTATTGCTTGATTAGTAATTATTTCTTTTATATCTGTTTGTGCATTTGAATTCATAAAATCACCTTTTTAGACCATAATAACCATATTATCACGATGAATAGCTTCATCAAATATTGGTGAATTATTCATTAAAATATTTTTAAATTCATTAGAGTGTAATCCTTTTAATTTTTGCAAAACATCTGAACTGTAGTTTACACTGCCACGAGCAATTTCACGACCGGATTGAGATAAAATTCTCACAGTATTACCTTGTTTAAAATCACCAGCGATAGATAAGATACCTACTGCTAGTAGACTAGAACCAGAAAGAACAGCTTGTTCACAACCACTATCGACGATAATATCACCAGCTATTTGTTTACCAAAAGCAAGCCAAGATTTACGTTGCTTGAGGTGAATTTCTTTAGCTGGAAAGATAGTGCCTAGCTCTTCACCTTTTAATAGACGACGAAGGACATCTGGCTCTGAACCGGAGGCAATGACCATAGTGCTACCTGAATTAATAGCTATCTTGGCAGCTTTTATTTTAGTGCTCATACCACCAGTACCCATAGATGTACCAGCACCACCAGCCATATTTTCAATCTCTGGTGTGATTTGTGCTACTTCATGAAGTAATTTAGCATTTTTATCTTTACTAGGATTAGCGGTATATAGACCATCAATATCAGAAAGAATAATTAATACATCAGCATCTACTAGTGTGGCTACAGTAGCAGACAAAGTATCATTATCTCCAATTTTTAATTCATCAACGGCAACAGCATCATTTTCATTGATGATAGGAATTACTCCCATTGATAATAATGCCATTAGAGCATTTCGTGAATTTATATATTGAGAATATTGGCGGGAGTTTTCTTTAGTCAATAAAACTTGAGCTACTACTTGATCATATTCAGCAAATAATTTTTCATATATATGCATTAATATGCCTTGACCTACAGCAGCCATTGCTTGCTTTTCAGGAATAGTTGCAGGTCTTGAAGTTTTCTTCATGCGTTCAAGACCTGCTCCTACAGCACCGGAGGAAACGAGAATTATTTCTTTTCCTTGATTGGCTAAATCAGATAGTTCACGTACGAGATGTTCTATTCTTGAAATATTTAATTTTCCTGTATCGTAATTTAGGGTGCTAGTACCGACTTTTACTACGATACGTTTAGCTTTGGTTAATTCTTGACGAGGTAACATAATCTTTACTCATTTCATTATTTATATTTTTATT
>ULXA01009982.1_pt1 | contig 21805 bp, 19 predicted proteins | sample 1960861 | NCBI WGS metagenome assembly ULXA01 (sample SAMEA4835827, study PRJEB28245) | human gut metagenome | biome: gut microbiome; material: fecal sample | place: Denmark | collected 2008
CGACAAGGCCGCCGCCGGCCCGCAAACGGCCAAATGATGGGCAAAGTTAGTTAAAAAAGGCCATACACCTAATATAAAGGCATCATATTTTAAAACTTTTTGCAAAAAACATTTGGTTATTTGATTTATTAAGTGTACCTTTGCATCCGAAATCAGAGCTAATCTGTTTCACCGGGCTTTTAGCTCAGTTGGTTAGAGCAACAGACTCATAATCTGGAGGTCCCAGGTTCAAGCCCTGGATGGCCCACACTGAAAACAGAGTGCTAATTACTTGTAAATCAGGTAGTTGGCACTTTTTCTTTTGTTTCGGTTGATGTTTCGTCCGCTCAAAATATCAGCGTTTTATATGCTATTTGTGTTGTTTGTTGACTAATTGTTGACTAATTAAAATGCGTGTAACATGCTGACAATCAAGGCAGAAATTAAGAGTGGAGAGCAGAAGGTTGACGGAACGTACAATGTAAAGTTGAGATTTACGCTAAATAGGAAGGTGAAAAGACTGTCTACAAGTCTGTTCGTGAAACCTGGTGAACTGACAAAGACGGGTGATTTCAGGAAAGGCACTGCGGTTTACAAAGAGATTGAGAAACTTGTAGCGGCTTATCAGGAAAAGTGTAACGTCATGCAAATAGACCTTAACCGTTACTCGTTGGATGACATTTTCGAGAGGTTGAGGTTTGAAGAGCGGAAAGAACAGGATATTGACTTCATCGCCTTCTCACGTAAATGGATTGAAAACACGGCAATCAAGGGCGTCAAGAATTATGCTACGGTGATTAACTCGCTTGTTTCGTTCATGCAAAGGGATTATCTGCCCATATCGGAAATCAATCATTCATTCCTGAAAAAATATTCCGATTATCTTAACCAACGAAGGAACGAGAGAATAGCACGGATGAGAACCACAGGCAAACGCATTCCGTCAAACAGGATGATGTCGCTTTATCTCGGTAGCATAAGGCATTTATACAAGGAAGCGCAGAATGCTTATAACGACTATGATAGCGGCTTTATCCTGATACCCGGTTCACCCTTTGATAATTTCAAAATTCCTAAACAAGAAGCTACAAGGAAACGGGCATTGGACCGGAACATGATAAAAAGCATTTGGAAACTGCCATATAAAAACAAGGTGAAAGGTTATAAAAGCACCTGCCGTTATGATTTGGCAAAGGATTGTTTCATCATGTCTTTCTGTCTTATGGGCATGAACTCCGTCGACCTGTACAATGCCACTGAATTTAAGGATGGCAGGATAATCTACAACCGCACCAAGACAAAGGACCGCCGATTGGACAGTGCAAGGATGGAAGTCATTGTCCCCAAGCTGATATTGCCACTGATGGAGAAATACAAGGACAAGACAGGCCAGCGACTTTTCAACTTCCACCATTACTACGCCGACCATAAGGCATTCAACAAGGCAATCAACTACGGCCTGAAGGAAATCGGCTCACAACTCGGTATAGACGACTTGGAATATTACGCTGCGAGGCATTCATGGGCGACAATAGCCTTGAACAAAGTCGGCATTGATAAGTACACAGTCCATGCAGCCCTCAACCACGTAGATGAATCGATGAGGGTGACAGACATTTACATTGAGCGCGACTTCGTTAACGAGAACAAGGCCAACGCAAAGGTCGTAAAATATGTGTTCGGAAGGTAGTCTCTATCTTATATGTTTATTGTGTTTATTATAGGAAAGAGCCATGTCCAATCCTTACTTCTTCATTGCAATGGTATGGCTCTTCCTTTACTCATTTCAGTCTACAGCATTCTCAATCTCGGCCAAATTCTTCAATATTCGTGACACCTGAGTTTCATGTTTTAGCCTTTCTATGCCTTGATCATGATACTTCTTGACAATTTCCTTCAACGTCATTCCCGCGCTTCTATCCTTTGACATTTCAACGGCAACATCATACGTAACGATACTTACCATCCTGACACCTATATCGCCCGATTTACATGAATTGTCAGTTTTCTTTACAGGCCTTTTCTTTCGTGGAAGGACATTGCATTCGTCGTCAAACCTGAGAAATTCAACATGCAGGAACGGCTTTTCTTCTTTACCCAAGACGGCGACCTTGTCAGTGGTGCAATCATGTCGTGAGCATATAACCTTGAAGAGAACCTCGTTTCCTGTTCTTGAAGGAGAAATGGCCGTTATGCTATCCATACCTGTCGTAAGACTGTCCGCAACGGCAAAATCCTTAAGCGTTATGGGGGTGTATGGCTGCCTGTCGTTACCCAAGTGGCAGACAAGAATGAATGTTACCACAAAACCGTTTTGCTTGGCTTTATTTTGCAAGTTCTTTATGCCGTCAAATAGTTTTCTTGCCGTAACCGGTTGGGTCATATTGGTATTTAACCTTGTGACATTATCAAGGATTACCGTCATGTCTTCAGCCTCATTGCCTATGACGGAGCCTACGTCCTTGAGCCATGTATTAACGGTAAACGCATTGTTTTTACACCGCTTTACACCGGGAAATTTATGCCCACACCTGCCGTTACGGTCCTTCAGTGCATCCTCCTCCATTTCGAGGTCATATATAAACACTTTTTGTCCCGCTTGACCACTTGACGTACATTTTTTACCTTCAACCCAGCTGCTGCAAGCCTTGCCACTGGAAATACCCTCGGCTATGGTAGTCACGACAATCGTCTTGCCTGAGCTTTTCGGACCGCCAATCAGGTGTATGCCGCCTTTCTTGATGAAGTTGCCGAACAGCATTTCCGAATGTCCTCCTTCATGTTTGTACACGGCATCGTCAAAGTTTTCCCATTGGGCAGGCGTATATTCTTCCAGGTCACATCCGGCATCATTATTCTTAAGTTTTTTCTCTGTATTTGGCACGGTTCCTTTTTTAGCCTGTATTTCATCCATCCTGTTTTTGTGGTCAGCTTCCTGTTCGGTCATTCTGTTTTCGTGGTCAAGTCTTTTTTCGGTCATTCTGTTTTCATGTTCAAGCCGTTTAACATCTTTTTCCCCACTTGTGCGGATGAGCATTAACACGTAGTCAACACCTAATAATAAGAGTAAGCCTGTTCCAAGTACAGCAGCTCCCTTTTTACTGAACAACTTGCCTATGTCCATTTTGTCAACTACTACTGGTGCTATATCTGTGATGAGTTTTTCTGTCATAATTTTAATTTTTAAAAACAGCCACAAATATATAAAAAGATTTTATACGAAACACATTTTTCAGGAAATTAAAAAATGAGAAAACAAGATTTGTATTAAATCCATAACCGCCAATATCCCAAGGTCGGAAATTTGCACCGGAAGAATCAATGCGTTTATTCATTTACAACTATGACAATCGCAAAACCATTTTTACACTAAAAAATAACATATTGTAAAAATGTCACGGCGTAACTATCTTGGAATCAGCGTTCTAACATATAACATATATTATCAAGGGTGGGTGTGTCTTGTCATATCACCCAGTCCTATACCTGTTACGTTATTCCTATTATGGCAATTTTTATAGATGCTTCTTCCCCTTACTATAGCTGCCGATTACTAAGTATTCCTTAACATAAAAAAGTCAGTGAAAGGCACAATGACAACATGGATTGATTAGGGACAAAAATAATTGCCACCCTTCGGGGTGGCTTTTTCATGTCCTTTTTGTGGGTGTAGACTTGTTTCTCATGGGGTGTAAACTGTCATTCAGAGGGAGTGTAAATATGGTGTAAAGTGTCAATGTTATCTGTCTTTACTTCCCGACTTAATGCATTGTTATACAGTGTTTTACCGATATAAAATTATATATGGATTATATAAGACTGGTAGTTTACACCCCTGATTTTGCAATATACGGCATATTGTACGGTGAAAGGCGGTCAAGCGGAGGGCAATTTGCGGTCTTTTACAAGGCGGTTTACGGCCTTTTACAACACGGTTAAATTACGGCAGTATTTCGTAACATTCACGTCTCTTGCCGTCAGCACAGGTAATCATACATTCACGGACTGACATATATTGTGAGAGTTCGGTCGTCTTTGCTTTCTTTCCGATTAGGCCGAGACTGTCATATATTTGCTGTAGGGTTTTCTTAACCTCGGGCTTAGTGTAAAAACTGCCGACCGTGAACGCTTCCCTGCACTTCCGTATTATCGGCTCATGATTACAAAAACTGTTGTATTCCTGCTCAACTTTCTGTTCATCAAAGTTAAGGCGTTTAAGTTCATTGTAGCCTAATTTGCCGTACCAATCATGAAAGCGTATGTCGATGAACGGGTTTTGCAGGATGAATGGGTCGTATCGTGAATGTGAATTTCGGAAGTCGGAATATATCTTTAGCCTATCCTTATCGCTTGCAGAGTAGTATTGTTGTTCAAAGTCCTTTACCTTCTGCGGCTTTACGTTCATGCTTATGGCGGACTGTATGCTTGTAGTCAGCTGGCAGGAATGTGAGTAATAGTGAGTGCGCTGCTGCCATTTGTTCCACATCGCCATCTGTACGAGAGTGTTTATCCCGAGTGTCTGCCTTCCGTTTACCTGCAACACGTCAACATAATCGTCAACGAATTTTTTATCTTCAGCCCTGTCACGGAACGCCTCCAAAAGTATTGCCTTCATTTCAGGGGTTGCCATGTCGTATAGTGTGATTATTTGGCTTGACTTGTATTCCATCGCCGTTTGCTGTGCCTTGAACTCCGTTATGGTCATGCAGTAGGGCTTTGTCTTGTAATATATGACCGCATCGTGCCGGAAAGGGTTTATGTCGAGCCTTTGCCTACCGAGTATCTGCGGTATGTCGAGCATTATGTCCAAGGTCTGCCACTCCTTCCCGGCATTTATGAATACGTAGGTCATGGCGTTTGTAGAGTAAAAATCAACTCCCTCGAACGATGCCTTGGTGCAGAACGTGAATGTCTTGTTCAGTGGATTGTACTTGTCTGTGCACAACCCTCCTGCCTTGAACCCCTTTGGTAATCCTGATACCTTTCCGTCGGAGCACAATATCGTAACCTCGTCGGGCTTAAGGTTGTTCTTCACGATTATGTTTATGATTGACCGTACTTCATTAAGGAATATGCAGGCTTCTGTTGAATAAACAACTTGTCCGTTTACCACTTTCCTCGCAAAATACCCGTTAGTCTTAAAGTCACGGATTATATTACTACAGATTTTCTCCGCGCTCTCGTCCTTCTTCATCTGTATCTCCCTGACGTTTGGTTCTTCAAGCACGGCTTGGTCCCATTCGAGCTTTATGTACGGAAGGCCTTTGAACTGCGGAACGAAATCAAGATACCTGTCTTGTATCGGTGTCGCTGAAAGGTAGCAGATGTTTTTTGCCTCGCTGTCAAGACGGATGAGAAAGTTCATGTCTGTCGTCCCCTTGAACGTAGCGTCACCCATGAGACACTGGAACTCGTCAACAACGAAAAGGAATTTATCGACAGCAACGTTCTTTTTCAATACGTCAATCACCTTGTCGCATGAGTCGAGTGTCACGAGTATCTTTGCAGGGTTACATACCATGAAAGGGTTGTTTCCGTGAGTATTGATGTAGCTGTTCAACTCCGACATCAACCTCTTTATGTCATCCGCCCTTTTCCCGTTGTTGGTATAGGGTGAATGGAACAGGAATGTGTCGGGATGTTGTTCGTGTTTGTCCTTCAGCGCCTGCAAGCGTGGGGATATTATTACTACGTCGATACTTGAATTTAAGAACAGCGAAGTTCCTCCACAGCCTGTAACGGTCTTGTTTAGTATGAACTTATTGAATTGTTGCAAGTAAGGAAGAAGTGTTTGGTCTTCACTCATGTACCTGCAACCTTTGGGCATATATCTTGGTGTCATATTTAAGCTCATTGTTTTCCTCCTGTTCTTTTATTATTCTTCAAAGTAATTTTTGTTTTTCTAATTTTTACTTATCCTTAAGTTATAATCATTATAAGTTACTTTTATTATTCATTTGCTCATGTGGCGCAAGCCTACTTCAAACGAAAGAAGAAAGATGTTGTGGTTTGTATTTTGCCTCGGTGTTTATATTTGTTCCATCCATAAAAAGCTGCATATTGGTTATATCAAAGTTAACAGGATGCAACTGTTTTACCATTGGATTTCATTGTATTTAAGTATCAACCTGTATTTTATTAAAAAAAGCTGCACCTTAGTCACTTCATGGTTAACAGTATGCAACCTTTTATCTCCAAATATCCTGCATATATAAGTATCACCCCTAATTTAAGGAAAAAATCCTGCACTTCTTTTTCTTTCGTAAGATGTAGGCCAACGCCGCATGAGTTGGTTATCCTATTGTTTTTTACCATTACATGACATACCTGCCTTCGGCTTACTTTGAACTTCATCTTCTGCAGTGTTTTTTGTAATGTTATTTGTAAAACGTGAATTCAACTGTTCCAAAGTTGTCTTTCTCTGTTTTATAGGCATTAGTTACATGACCTGATATTTCATCTTCTGTCATGGTATCACTTTCCCAGCCACCAATGAAATACTCCAATGCCAAGTCCTCGTCAACTCCCCACTTGCACAACCAACAGGCCAACTTGAATATACTGCAAGCCCTGTGTCCTTCCTGCCAATATTCGGGATTGTTCTTTTTCCATACCGAGTTCATTATGCTTATTATGCTCCTGTCAGATATTGTCTTTCCTGTTTGAGCATAATGATTCGTAGGTTGTGCTTGCCTTACTTGCTGTACATGGATTATCGGTTTTATTGTCGGTACGTAATGGTAAGGCACAGGATTAGGATTCACCCATATGTTCGGGTCATAGCTAAGGTAGTTCCTCCTTGCCAAATCTCTACAACTTGTGTCAGGGTTTGAAATATTGAATTTGGCCAATAGCTGTTCATACAAGTCTCTGTGATTGTTCGGATTGGTATTGTCATGTAGAACCAATGCTTTCAGTCTCCCTCCGCTCGGTGTAACGAAAACTGAATACACGCAGGGAGTTATTACCAGCCTGCGCCATAAATGTTGCATTTCGTTATAACCTTCTATATCATCGAAGTCCATAGCCGTCACGTTGGAATATTGCATGATATGAGATTCTTCCACTTCTGAGAATACACCATTGTAAGCCACAGCAGGCAACAGTCTTTCTTTCCATTGTTGCTGTTCGGCATGGGTGTTCAAACTCCTGATGTACTCTACAGCTTGTTTCAATGTGTACTGACCATATTTATAATCATTCATCAAGATGTTCCCTTCCCTGATGATTTTCACAACATCATCAACTGTTCCATAACCGAGGTTGAACTTTGTGTAGTTGATACGTTGGGTTAATGTTACTTGTTTCATGAAAAATGTTTCTTGATTTTGTGAATTTAAAATTTTCACTTGTTCCATAATTATTCTTTTTATTAATTCACAGGTAAGAATTTGAGGGCTTTTGGATTCCCCTTTTTGTCATTTTGCGCAATAAAACGACATTGTTATTGTAAAACAGATTGTAATTTTCAATAGGGAGAAAATAAAAACCGCCAAGAGGATAACTCCTGACGGCACGTTGTTCTTTTTACTACGTTTTACATTTTGTCAATACACCAGCCTTAACTTGGAATATTCAGGCGTTATCTCTAAGTTGACGTCCTTCATCCTGCTCGCTCCCAGCTTCCTTGCCGACTTCTTGTAACAGTCAATGAAATCGTCAATACCGATAAAAGTGTTGAAATAATTTCCAAACGGTGCGCTCGGTAATGGTTCGGGCATTCTGAAACTATCAAGTCCATCACCTGTCATGGCCAAAGCATCGACAGAGTTTATCATACCGTCTTCAACCAAGTTCAGCGATGACGTGCGGTGAAAGGTAAACTCGAATTCATTGTCAAAGGGATTGGTTATTGAGAGCACCACCCTGCGACCATTAGTAAACCTGTCCAAGTCATTCTGGATTTCCTGTTGAACATTCATTATTGTGGCAGGCTCCATCTCGTAAACCGTTGCTACTAAAAAGATTTTCTTCATAATCTTATTTTTTGTTTTAATAATTGAAGTTATTGGTTTTATCGTCATCGTCTATCTGCTCCTCTTCATAAGAATACTCCTCCTCATAACAAGTTTCTTCCGTGCTGTAATCCCCTTCGGAATCTTCCTCTTCGATGTCGTCAATCACTATCCAGTCGTCCTTGTGTCTCATCAAAAGAAACTCATACAAAGACCAGACATCATCCTCCGTGAATAATCCGGAATCTGGGTCTGAAGATTCACTCTCCATAGCTTTGAGGTCTTCTACTATCCGGTCCAGCAACTCCGATTTGTACTTTACCTCCATTATGTCGCCGTTGCTCATTATAGCTCTTACTTTGTTGTCTTTCATCCTTTTTATTTTCATAACGCTTTTAGATTTTTATTTTCTGCTTTTTAGAGTTTATAATCAAGTCTATTTCGAACTCGTCCTTAAGATACTGTATCAAAGTTTTGTAAGCGTCTGTCCTTTTCCTCTCCCTTGGTATTACGGTCAACAATTCAGACAAGTCAACCTTGATGCAGAGTCCGGTTTCAAGTTTCCTGCCGATATAAGTCTCAAGAGCTTCTATATCCTCCTTGAACTTGTCGGGCACTATTACCGTGTTTCCTTTTCTTTCAATTACATCAGGAGAAACACTATCCTGACGGTCTGCAGAGTACTTTACTTCGTCTGTAAACTTATTCAATAAATTTCTTATAAGCATGATTTACAAATATCTTCATTACATTAGTTAGAATTTGAGGCTTCCAAAGGCGCGTTTTATCACTTTCAGACATTTTATGTTAAATCTCATTGATTAGGTTTTAAGGGGTTGATGAGTGCGTTTTATCGCTTTGGATGACTCCCTGCAATGAAAAATAATGATACTACGTGTTGGAAGTTTTTATGAAGTAGCTTGAAAAAAATAAAAAACGCACCAAGAAATTAATCTCAGTGCGTTATATTTATATGGAATAAGACTAAATGCTTATTAATAATTCTATAGTATATAAATATTTATTATAGGTTTAAATTTTCAACTACCTAAAAAGGTGAAATTTATAGATTGAGATTTTCAATAAATTCATGCCCCATATTTTCTGTAAGCGTGAGAGTTGTGCCATTAATATCTTTAAGTTTTATATTCTTAAAATAGTAAGAACCTATATAAACTTTGTCAGCAGAATTTTGAGACTTTCCATACAATGAAATCTCTACATCTATAGATACGGCTCCCTTATAAGAATAAATCATACCATCAATGGCACGATGTTCAAAAGAACGTATTGTATCACCGTCACTATCTTTCTCTGTTATTATAGTTTTAACGTCCAATAATTCATATCCATAAGAATTTACTTTTTCAATAACAGGTAAATTCCGGTCAATATTGTAACAATATGGAATATTTTTATTTTCAATGAATTCATGTTCTATGTCTTCAGTCAAAATTATAGTTTTGCCATCTGTATCATTAAATCCATCAAGTTTTATATTCTTAAAATAATAAGAACCGATATAAACTTTATCCGCAGCATTTCTGCGGCTTTTCCTCTATTTTCATACGTTTCATTGTCTGTCCTCCACATGGAATGTGTTTTTTAATTATTATTTCATTGAATTTATAGCTTGTTGTTCCTTAAAATATATCGCTTTTTCTAAAAGAGGTAAATATTTTGTAGAGAACAAATTCTTATTCCCATCCATTTTAGTCAATGCATCAACTGGAATTTTTATGTCATGGGATATTATTTCATCTGCTTTAGAAATGATCTCCCCTTGCTTGTTGACTGTCAATGCCCATGTAAAGGGACAAGCACCTTTAAAAAATATCAAGGGGTCTGGCAATAACGGAAAATCATAGTCTATGTGTGGAAAACTGGCAAAATCTCCATCTATATTTATTATAATATTCCCATCGTCATCAAATTTATTTGTAAGTTTTATTCCCCTGTATAAATCAAATGGACGTTTTATACATATAAGGTCTTTTTCATTCTTATTTTCCGCCAATCCAATTAAAAGGTAATCTCCGTTTATGCACTGGTATTGTATTTCAGGCTTGTCATACCTGTATTCTCTTATTGTTTCCAAATATTTTGACAGCGTATCTTCTTCTACGTCAAATTCTTTTATTATTGGTTCTCCATCTGAAAGAAAATCTGCAACCAAAGTATGTATCCTTATAATACTGTTACCGCTTAATATCGTCGATGTTGAATCAATGTTATCCAGCATTATTTTATCCCCATCTACATATATGATATTATGATCCTGTCTGGTGATATTTTTTGTTTGATAAAGTATTTGTTTACCTTCTGAAACTAATTTTTGAGACAATGTCGTTAATTCTTTTGCATAATTTTTTTCGCATGAGGCTACAATAATAACAAGGAATAACAATAGGCTAACTTTGGTGATAGTTTTCATGAATATAAAGGCATTATACGCCTATAAGCCCGCCAAATTCAGCTGTTATACTTGACGTTACCATACAGAAAAGGCGCGGACTTGATTATCACCCATGTCCTCTTATTCTCAGTATCGCCAAACACTGTCACCAAAAGAACGGAAGAAAACAATCACCCCACTCCGTTACGATATGACGACAGGGGCAGAATACACTTCAGTCCATGCTCATATACGAAAACAGCAAAAGGGGTATCCTTCACTCGTGTTCTTTGGTGATTCTTAAATTTGGCGATTTTAGAATAAAGAACTAAAGCTCAAATGCCTTTCTGCAACCTCGGATTTCTCCCCGAAGCTGTTGGCAAATTTAGCTATTTTTTGTGAAGTTGCCCCATGAATAGATGATTATTTTCTTCAAATATAAGGATTTTAGGTTTTTCCAGACGTAAATATTTATTTTATCGGATTTTTGTTTGTCCTGTTGTCGCCTGTAATCATATCCATTAAATTGCATCATATAAACCCTGAAAAGCGCCCCTTACATTCTTTTTGTGTAACTTGTTGATTTACAAGATTTAGCATGCCAGCTTGTAAAAGACCGTGTTTTAGCTTCCAATATGTGGCCTTTTATCTCCTAATATGCCACCTTTCATAATGCGATTAACCGCCTTTGGGGAACCATGTAAAAACGACAGATAAAATAACACCTCAAAGCCTTAATAGTGAGGGATAATGATACGACAATATCACCCTTATCCGACAGTCAGAGAAAACGGCTGGTTCGGATTATAGTTCGGCTTATGGAAAGAGAAAAAAAGAATAAATCTACGGGCTTAACAACAATCAGGCAAGAGGCACCACTATGAAGAATCTGTGGAAAAGGCAACCAAGAAAAAGTTGTCAGTTTAAGGCCTTGGTGACGAAGCGTATGACCTACTTTTACCTCATGCGTAGATTTTTGGAAGTACGTGGAACCTAAAGCAAGGGTCGGGACATTGTGTGGAGAACATGGTGTTTCGGCTTTTTTATTTTTTCTTGTTTCTTGTGCTGCTTGTGGATACTTTCTACCTAGGGTGTTGCTAGTGAATAATTGAAAATAACAAAAATTCTCACTGAAAATACCAGGTTTCCTATATAGAGGAATTATCTCAGTTAAAAAAGTGTTATTATCCTTATCTCACTAGAGGAACTACGTTGGAAAATATCCATGAACACTACTTTTCCATCGTCTTGTAAAATAACATTGTTCCTCACCTTCACTTTACCTTTTTACTTTTTTAATCTCACCTTCTCACCCTCTCACCTTCTCACCGTTATTTCACTTTTTCACCCTTTCACCTTTCTAAATTTTTCCGTCTGTAATCCCCTGAAAGCCTTAATTGTGTATTAGGAAAATAAATTATTAATCATTTTAAACAAAAAAAATTATGGAAATCAGGAACATTTTAAGGACAGGTTACAAAGTATTGGTAGTGACCGTAACTTTAATCGAGGCCATTGATTTGAGCAAAAATCTCATTGGCAAGTGCAGAAACAAGAAAACTACCGCTTCATTGGATACGGTAGCAGAAACAAACAGCGTTGAGAGTGCTTAAGGAAAAAGACCTCGACGTTCTGATTAATCTCTTCGAAGGAATAACAACGCTTTTGAAGGGAATAAAGAAATTACAGGGGGTAATCGTGAAACTATTGGAATCGCGGGAGCCTCCTTAGTTTTTCATCGTTTAAATCATCGGAAACATGGAAAAGACAAAGGAAAACAAGACATCATGCAGTATAGTTTCAATCAATGACACAGCTGCAAATCGACCGGATAATAAGGCAATAACAATCAAAATGCCCCAACGTCCAGTTCTTTATTTCTTCAACATCGGGTAGTATAAAACTTAGTATTAACCAATAAAACCATAAACAAAATGAGAACAAAAGACAATCAGGAACAGACGATAACCATGCCATTCGAGGGTGAGGTTATAACAAATGACGGTGAAGCAAGAGGTAAAAATCATCCCAACTTCATCGAGAGTAATACACAAGAAATATCGCTTGAAGAACTGACAGAAAAGAACATTATACCTACGTTCTCTGATAACAGCCTTACAATCTCTCACCAGAATTTCATATCTGCGGTTACAAAAGTGGCAAGCAATGTGTTCGGGGAGCTTACACCAGTTGAGTTAAGGGTTTCCCATCCAATAATAGGCCGTGTTCCGTCAGCCCAGCACAAGAAAGCATACGAACTTACGGAAAGGGAAAAGACCGTATTCTACCAACGAATGGCTTTCTGTTGCCACGTACTGAACCTTACGAGAACCATCAATGGCCAGACAGTTCATCTTTGTGTAGGAGGAGTGAGGGCGTACAACGAGGACAAGTTATACAGCAGGAAATCGGCGATGAAGTTCAAGGTTTTTGTTGGTTGGCAAGTAAGGGTATGTTCAAACTTAATGCTGACCTGTGACGGTTATTCGGGAACTATTGAATGTTTGACCGAGGCAGATATAATGCAGAAGACATTCGAGCTGTTCGGTGGTTTCGAGCCTAGGATGGAGAATACATTGCAAGTCCTTCAAAACCTCAAATCGACAAGCATATCCGAGGAGTTGTTCTGTAAGATTATAGGTAGAATGAGGCTTTACCAAGCATTGACAATAAACGAACAGAGAAAACTGCCGCAGCTTATTGTTGGAGATACTGCGGTCAATGCAATGGTAAGGAACTACGTTGCAAACCCTGACTTCGGAATAACAAGCGGAGATGACTTTACATGCTGGAACCTTATGCAACTCGGTAATGAAGCGGTCAAACAAAGCTATATCGACAAATGGCTTGAGAGGAACCAGAACTGCACCGATTTTGCGATAGGAATTCAGAAGGCGATAAACGGGGATGATACAGAGGGCTATTCCTGGTTCATAAGCTAAGGAACGGCTAAACAAAACCACTTACAAGAGGAGAGATACACAATCAATTAAAAGTAAACGTGTGTCCCTCCTTTTTTGTTTCAACTTAATTCAAAACTTTAAAGCAAAACAATTATGACAAAAACAAAATTTGAAAGACCGATACTACCGAAGGACGCAACGGAAGAAGATAGAAGGAAAGCAATGTTCGACGCCCTTTATTCACTCGACCTTTCGGATAAATTGGAACGACGGGAGAATGACAAGTTAAGTTACCTATCTTGGGCAAACGCTTGGGCAGAGTTCAAGAGGGCTTATCCCAATGCAACGTACAGGATAATTAAGGACACAAATACAAACCTTCCTTACTTCAACGACCCGAACATAGGACTGATTGTTTATACAGAGGTTACGGCTGACAACCAAACTTACGAGATGTGGCTGCCTGTGATGGATGCAAAGAACAAGGCTATGAGGGAACAACCATACACCTACCAAGTTTACGACAGCTACAAGAAGACTTACATAGAAAAGACGGTACAGGCAGCTACGATGTTCGATATCAACAAGGCTATAATGAGGTGCCTGGTTAAAAACTTGGCCATGTTCGGATTGGGACTTTATGTTTATGCCGGAGAGGATTTGCACAATGAAGAGAACTTTGTGGCGGAGAACAATTTGCAAAAGAAACAAACAACAAGAAGGACAAAGATTACTACTCCTTCACATACGACCACTACAACTCAACAATCAACTGACAAGTATTTAGGGATAAAGGCCGCAATATCTTCCTGTAATGACAACGCCTCGCTTCTTTCACTCTACAACCAACACAGGAACGAGGTGGAGGGCAACGTTGAAATAAAGGCTCTGTTCACTGAAAGGAAAAATCAACTCAAGGCAGCATAAGATTTTAATTAAAAATGAATAATGAATAATGAAAAATCAAGTAAAACAACAACTAAAATCAATAACAATGAAAACGACAAGAATTGAATTGAAAGACAGCGACGTACTTTTCAACAAGGAGCGTCACGAATATTGGCGGGGAGATAAACAGCTATCTGGAATTACGGGAATGCTACAAAGGCAACTGTTCCCTGATGAGTTCGACAATGTACCTGAAGGTATGTTACAAGAGGCAGCAAGGTACGGTACGGAAGTTCATGAGTCAATTGAAACATTCGACAGCTCTTGGATAAACGACGGGACACAGGAAGTTCAGGATTATATCAGTTTGTGCCAAGAAAACAACCTCGTTCATGAAAGGTCTGAATACACTGTCACTGATGGGGAGAACTGGGCAAGTAACATAGACAAGGTTTACAGAAGCTCGGATGATACTTTTTCGTTGGGTGACATCAAGACTTACGGAACAATGACACCGGATAAGTTGGAAAAGGCAAGGTGGCAGCTATCAATCTACGCCTATTTCTTAGAGTTACAAAACAAGGATGCAAAGGTCGGTAATCTGTTCATACTCCATATCCGTAACAAGGCAAAGCAGGACGGAACATTCGACCACATAAGAAATATCATGCCGGTGGAAAGGATACCAAGTGACATCTGCAAGGAGCTTCTTGATACAGACTTGAGAGGAGAGCAGTTCATAAACCCTTATTCCATCCCCGAAAAGTACAGGGAACAGGAGAACTACATCAGACAGCTAATCCAAACAAAGAACGAGACGGAGGAAAAACTGAAAATCCTGAAGTCAGAAATCTTGGAGGATATGGAAAGCATGGGAGTCAGGACATGGGATACAGGAACAATGAGGTTGACAAGAAAACTGCCGACCACAAGGCTATCGTTCAACGCCAATAAATTCAAGGCAGACCATCCGGAGCTTGACTACTCACCATACGAGAGGACTTCAAACGTTTCGGGCAGCTTGATGATTGCTGTCTGATAATAAGACTCAAAACAAAAAAGTATAAAAACAGAAAAAGGCAAATAACAAAAACAACCCATTATTCAAGGGCGGGCATTTCACTGAAAATAAAAGAACGGTGGAGTGTCCTGCCTTTTTTCGTTTTATCAAATTCAAGTTAAACCATTAAAAACAAAAAGACTATGTTATACTACAATTTCGATGGATACGAAGGCTTTTGTTGCAGGTTCGGCTTTATCGAGCATGACAACGGGAAAACAAGCAGAAGGAACAAAATCCTGCTCGACTTCATAAAGGACAGGAAACTTTTAAGGAACGCGATAATGACAAATAAATTTTCCTTACTTAACATCTCCAACATGGCAGACCTCAAAAAAATAATGTTCGAGAAGATAATGGATTCAGGCGAGGATGATGGCTTACAATATGAAGTAAACCTGATTAACCATACCTTCCGTTCAGACAAATACGAAACCGACATGTACAATGGAATATGCGTAGATGGTGACAGCAGGTCTTGCAGGTACATCAACCACGACAATGGAGGAAAGGTGTTCAAGATGAAGGCAGGAAAGTTCATACGCCATTTAATCATGGAAACATCTTTCGGAAAGACATTAGCGGAGAGTGTAATAATCTACCTACAGGAATGCTTCGTTCAGGACTGGCAGGCTTTTTCGCTTTCAACCCAACCGAAGGAAAACCGTTTATTCGTGGATGACAATTTCAGCGACATCTACGACTCAGACAAATGCGAGGGTGACTTCTACAGCTGCATGACAGACAAAGACTACCACTATTTCTACCTTGACTCGGTTGACGCAAGTGCAGCATACCTCAAGAACGAGCAAGGTAAAATCATAGCGAGGTGCATAATCTTCAACAAGGTGTACGAGGAAGGAACGGATAAAATCTGGAGATTAGCTGAAAGGCAATACTCAACCAACCAGGACGACGTATTGAAGCGGGCCTTGGTGAACGCATTGATAATAGGAGGTTACATAGACGGATACAAGCAAGTAGGTTATGACTGCCACCATTCAAGAAGTTTCGTCGATATAGAGGGTAATTCGTTGGAGGACAAGAAATTCTACATAGACTGCGACTTGGGCACTGAAGACACCCTTTCTTACCAGGACTCTTTCAAGTGGTACGACATGGAAGCAGGGAAAGCATACAACTACGAGGTAAGCGGTTATGACTACGAGCTTGATACCACCGACGGAAGTATTGACGGGTATGAGGAGAACGATGATGAAAGCTATGACGAGTTCCACGAATGTTATGGTGACTTTGATACCACGATTGTAATGTACCACGGAAGGGAATACAGTTGCAGTGTTGATGACCTTGGGGAATTTGTATGGATTGACTCCGAGGAAATGTACTACCACGAAAGTGATGTTGACCGTTGTCCTTGGTGCGGCGAATGGTTTGTTAAGGATGACGGCCATGAATCGGAAGTGACAGGTAGCTGCTATTGTTCGGAAGAATGCAAGGAGAAGGCGGAGGATTGTTATATCTCCGAGAATAAGCAAATGGAACTCAAAGCGGCATAGCTTACGAATTAAAAAGTAACAATTAAAAATTCAACAACAAAACATAAAAAATATGGACTTCAAACTTTTAAAACAGCTTTATAAAATTCACTCAAAGTCAGGATACGAGGGCAAGATTATTTCCTTCGTCTGTAAGTGGGTTGACAAGAACATACAAGGTGCAAAGATAGAACTTGACTGGAACACAGGGAACATCTACATAACCAAGGGAACTGCAAAAACTTATCCCTGCATGGTTGCTCATTTGGACCAGGTGCAGAAATACCATCCTACAGACTTCACGGTAATTGAAACGAAGGATTTGTTATTTGGCTACAGTCCCAAGGAAAGGAGTTTTTGCGGTCTGGGTGCTGATGATAAAAACGGTGTATGGTTATGCCTTCAATGCCTCCAGAAGTTTAACGAAATAAAAGTTGCATTCTTTGTAGGTGAGGAAGTTGGTTGCATCGGAAGCTCAAAGGCAAACATGGAATTCTTTAACGACTGCCGCTTTGTAATACAGCCGGACAGAAGGGGTAATTCTGATGTAATAACCCAAATCGGCTTCATGGACATTTGCTCTGATGATTTCATAAAGGACATAACGCCTGAAAAGTTTGGCTATACACCGACCGAAGGAATGATGACCGACGTTGAGCAACTGAAGGAAAACGGACTGAATGTTTCCTGCATCAACATAAGCTGCGGTTATTACGAGCCACACACCGACAATGAGTTCACCGACAAGAACGACCTGATGAAATGCCTTGACTTCATTGAGCACATCATAACAAGCTGCACCAAGGTATATCCTCATGAGCCGGGACAGATGAAAGGTTATGACTGCCAGTTGGTATGGTGGGAACAATACGAGGAAATGTATGAACTGGTAAGGGATTCGCTTATTTCAGACCCTACATTGACCCCCTCAGACCTTCATTCATTCTATCACGAGGAATACCCTTTGCTCGGACTTGACGACTTTGCTATGATATGTGACGATGCGATGGCCGAACTCTATTACGAAAGGAACGGGGATGTGGCCTAATCAAAAATCACAATCTCTTATGTCGCTGAATACCAACCAATTAACACGAAGGAACAGCCAACGATACAAAAGGCGGTTAACGAGGCTCTAAAACATGGCCTATTGGAAAGCAAAACATGGTCTTTTACAAGCAGATTGACGGTCTTTTATAATTCGGATGGTTTTCAGTGTAATCTTAATCAACAAAACATCAAATTCAAAACAATAAAAATCAATACAACAAAGATTATGGAAACGACAGAAAACAGCACCTCAATGGCAAGATATATTTGGCGAGTATTCCAGCACAGTGCAATTCCTTTAAGCTGGGGAATATGCTTTGCTTCGGTAAGGACTTTAAGTAATGGTACGGAGTTTCATGTACAGGGATTCAAGATGACGGGTTATGTAAGAGTCGAGTATGACGAAGGCTCGGATACGTTCACTGTTACCCTTACTCCTGACGATAATCTCAAAAACAGAATTACAATAGAAAACGTTTATCTTGACAACCTCATTTCGGTAATAGACGAAAACGTGGAATATTGCGAAAATTATGAAACCAAGGTAAAACAATGGCTAAGAAAACAAGCGGTCTGATTATAGAATATTTGAGTCTTTACAAAAATTACAATTACAGAAGAAAAACAAATAAACGGAAAATCACATTCTGTAAAACTTCGATTTTGGGTAAACACTTGAATACCTGAAAGACTGAACTCTCTTAAATGCAGGGATATGTGAAAACGAGTGATATTACAGAAATTCAAAAATCATGTATCCTTGTTTTTGTTATAACAGCAAGAAAAACCAATAGAATAACAATAGCAAAAATGATTATATACCACTTCAATATTACAATCAACGGCGTAAAACTGAATGTCAACGTAAACGCAAACAATCAACAGACTGCCTATGGAAAGGTGAAACGGCTCTATCCAATGGCAACTAACATCCACTTGACAAGAACAGAAAGGCTATGGAACCAAGGTATGTTATAATTTTGGACTTCTGCATCGGTGCCTTGAACATTATCCGGCTGACAAACGAGGAAGTAAAAGAGTCCGAAAAATACGACGACTTCGAGGAATATCTGTCAACACTTGAGGACAAATATGGCTTTAAGTTGAACAATTGCCAGTGGATGACTACGAAGAACTTGAACGTTTACTGGTATGATAACGGACAGGAAGTAAGCAGGGAATAATTTTAACACTGAACGGGAAGGATGGTTTTTTAACGGCTGTCCTTCCTTTATTTTTTTGTCTTTGATAAACGGATTCGGATATTCAAAATAATGTATAGACAGAGATGTTTATGGATGTTTTTCCATATAGGCAGACAATTTTTTCCGTAAATCTGTATAAGGAATATACCTACTTGAATTTAAGAGAGTTATAAGAATTACCTTGTTTTCGGGTAATGAGTTGGCAACTGTTCCTATTGCCGTGGTCTGCATCGCTTTACTTGTTAGGTAACTCATCTTACTGCAAAATTAAGCAATAATTTGGATTTCCTTGCTTCTTTCTGATATAAATCAATCAAATGAAAATCGAAAAGATGTCGAAAAAAAGCAGAATCAGTTAACCTTATAAATGACGTATGGCGATATAAATCGCCATACGGGTTGTCAGTTTTCCTTCTTAGGCAAAGAATCTATGCCACTTAACCTGTACAAATCTTTATCTTACTATTATAGTATAAATGAGCATCACAAAATCCAACATCACCGAAGTGATTCCCAACAGTAATGCAAATTGCGGGAACACAAACATTCCACAAACTGTTAAGCTAATAGATAGAATACTCACTGCAGACTACCACTATAATAACTCACTTCTCTATTGCGAAGTATAGAGTGAATATCCGTCCACGATTATACACCCATAACCCATGAATCCCAATTGCGGATGTATTGACAAAGTTGTTACGATTAACGATATTGTACATACTCTAAGCTATTCATCTGCTGTAGCCTTTCTAAGTGTAGGGAGAATTCTTTTGGAAATAAATTCTCTAATCTACACACAAAACAAAATCATTTGTTTCATAGTGAAATATAATAAAAAATTAATAACCATGGAACCCAAACTCATTTGCACAGTCTGTGAGTCCCAACCTCAGACCTTGGCGACACTTACTCTCCCACTTGTGCAGTACCATCAGCGTATATAGTCTTAACTTCTCTGTTCGGAATGGGAAGAGGTGATTCCTATATACTATAGTCACCGTTGCTAAATTTTATACTCTACAAACCCATTCTGTCCATCATATCATCTATCGAGCCTCCATTCTCCTTAAATGAATCATAATCATCGCCTCCTAAAGCATAATAAGTATCACGCTCATAATCATAGTCATCTTCTATTCCTGTAGGTTCATAATCATCGCATTCATCTTCTTCATCTTCTTGATAAAAGGGACTATTGACAATTTTGTTTTCACTAAATGAAAAGACATATTCTTCTGTCGTATAGTCTTGTGAATACATATTAAAATACAACAAGACTGCGTATTTATCATTACAAGTGTCGATTTCATTTTTATCTAAAGAATTACCCTCAGAGTCTACAACATCATATTCTCTGCTTTTGCCTTGATAATCAAAAAGTTCCAACTTGGTACCTTTATCGTCAGAAAAAGCCAAAACATCGCCCGAAAGAAATCCTCTAAATGATAAATCTTCTTTTTGGCATATAAGGGAACTCTCATTTTCGGAAGTGTAGACTCTTCCATCCAACAATATTACCGTTCGAAGAGTATTATAATGAAATTGAGGATTAAATGTATGGCAATCGACAACATCAACATTTTTGTATTTTACCTCAGATTTACATTCATATCCTAGATTCCCATAAACACCCTTCATCATTCCAATTTGTACGGAAAACCATATTGGTTTGATTGGTGGACAGTTTGCACTTGATGCAAATACAGTTTGTTTAGGATAAGCACGTATTACTTCAACCTTATCATATAAACATTCGTTATTGATTAACTCTCCATGGCAAATTAACCCATATTTTCCATTCTTTTCTACTATGATTGATTCTTCACTTACAAATGTTTCTTTAAAATTCAATTTAATCGATGCTTGGTTTATAGATGTAAAATTTCCCAACATCATGAGATTATTATAAGTATATAATATATCTGTAGTTCCATCTATTTTTTTCATTAATAGATAATACCCTAATATATCTATAGAACTATACATACAAGGGACTAATATTTTATCGTTAACAAATAGTCCTTTATGTCCGATATGGTCTTCAATCAATATTAAATCTTGCTTTTTTATCCGCAATCTTTCGATATTTTTATAGAAGCAAGGCAAAATATATGCAGAGTCATTGAAGAGCCCCCAATATTCGGCTGAAGTATTCGGACTACTGATGCATTCTAAGCATACTTTAATATATATTTGGTATTGTCCTTTTTCTCTATAATGTTTAGAACTTGGCTCCTCTAAGACTAAGAAATCAATTTTACTAAAACTTGGTGGAACAGCAACATTTAGGGTTTCAGTATTTATAGCTCCATACCGGACATAATTATTTCTAATCGGTGATTTTATATGTTGAACAGACATTTTTTGTTCAAAAATAGCGTAATCAGTAATAGCAGCTCTTTTCTTCTGATAGTCATAATCTTTACTGGTCTGAGATACCAATTTCCCTGTTTTGTCGTAAATCATAATGCGATAGTAGTCCTCAAGCAAGATCAGAGAGTTGGCAAAACGATCTATTGATTGATTATGATACCAACCTAATCTCTCTTGATTGGCTAATACAAATTCATAATTACTACCATCGTATTCGACAATAATCGTGAACCCTTTGTAACTTGAATTGATATTCTTGTGGTGTAATATGATGGTGTCATCATCTGTAAGGATCTGGATATCTTTTTCCCAATTAACTTTGCTCAAGTCAGAATGGATTAAGAATGATTTTTTCTTACAATTATAATCGTATGATACATCGTAGCTTATAATATTGAGTCTGTTTTGTTTGTCTTCACTAAAATAGATAACATTCATGCGGCAGTATGACAAATATGGACCTGTTGTTTCCCAAAGAACAATATATTTGCAATT